>Ga0310827_101075_pt1 | contig 15804 bp, 15 predicted proteins | sample WT_ome_2_FD_201309 | JGI IMG/M metagenome (GOLD analysis project Ga0310827, IMG submission 201309) | Sorghum-adapted microbial communities enriched on wild type (WT) sorghum from Joint BioEnergy Institute, Emeryville, California, United... ... | reverse complement strand
AAAATGAACCAGTGCCCCTTCTGTATTTGGATTTGCATAAATCATTATGTAATCTCCCCTTTTGTTTATTTATAAAACAGCGGTTACAAATAAAGAATAAAGATTATTAACTTGTAACGCTTACAAACTAATAATATATCAAAATAATAAATAAAGCAAAATTTAAATACCATATACTCCATTTTTTTATATTCCTAGCATAAATACTTTTTTAATATAATTATTCACATTAATTTTAAGTGGTTTTTACTGAATCTTATTTATCCTATTAGTATGAAAATAAAAATCGTTTAACTTAATCGTATAGCCAATATAAAGCAAATGAAAACGGTTACCATAAAAAATAAACTCTTTCATGGTAGTTTGAGACGCTATGATTATGGCCGCCATTTTAGTTTTATGTAAATACAAGGAGAATGGGTTTGAATGGGTTGGTTTAACTAACTATTATCAAACCAATATCCAACAAAAAAACCAATTAATATATTTTTTTGTATTATTAGGTTGAATTAGGTTGAATTTTGTCGTAAAATATTTTCATATTATCAAAACATTTATAAAGGGATGAATAAAATGCAACTTACGAATACTGTTATTGTTAAGAGAGGGAATATCATCGAGAGTGAGCACGAGATTCATGTAGCGGTTGTTGACTATAAAGGTAATTTGCTGGCTTTTACCGGTGATACATCCCGAGTTGTTTTTGCCCGGTCATCCATGAAGCCGATTCAAGCAATTCCGATCGTTGAGACAGGGACCGCAGATAAATTTAACTTTAGTGATGCAGACTTATCGCTATGTACAGCATCCCACAATGGTGAACCGATGCATACCGATCGTGTACTTGCCATTTTAGCCCGGGCAGGACTGGATGAAACTGCATTGCGTTGTGGAATTCATAATCCGCGCTGGGAAGACACATATAAAAGTCTAATTTTAAACGGAAAGGAAATCACTCCACTTTATAATAACTGTTCAGGCAAACATACCGGAATGTTGGCAACGGCGGTGAAAATGGGAGAAACGACAGATGATTACTATTTATTAGATCATCCCGTACAACAACGAATTTTAAAAATAGTAAGTGAAGTTTGCGATTACCCGGCAGACAAAATTGAAATTGGCATTGATGGTTGTGGCGTACCCGTACATGGAGTCCCGTTAAATCATTTAGCTTATGGTTTTGCACGTATGGCACATCCGAATGGTCTTGGAGAAAAACGGGAACGAGCGATAAGAAGAATTACGAAAGCAATGACTGCAGCACCGGAAATGGTTGGTGGGACTGAACGCTTTTGCACAGACTTTATGCGAGTTGGAAATGGTAGATTCATAGGAAAGGCTGGGGCTGAAGGTGTTTACTGTATTGGTGATTTAGAGACCGGCATTGGCATTGCAATAAAAGTATCGGATGGAAATGGACGAGCTGCATATCCGGCAGCAATGGAAGTCTTGAAGCAACTGAACGCTCTTACTGACGAACAATATGAAGCTTTGAAAAACTATCATCGTCCACATCTATTAAACACAAGAAAAGAAGTAATTGGGGAAATTGTCCCGGTGTTTCAGTTACAAAAAACTGATACAAAGGACTTTTAATAAAAATGATTGAGGTGATAATTAGTGAGGAAAACGAGTTTATTCAAAATTTTTTCAATTTTAGTTATTTTTGCACTTGCACTGGTTGGTTGCTCCGCTGGTGGCTCGAAAACAAATAACGAATCGAGTGACAATAAACAGCAAAAAATTGTCAAAAAAGACGGAAAGGATATCACAATTGCTGTAGCGGCTGATTTTACAACAATGGATCCGTACGATACAAATGATACACTTTCTTATTCCGTTCAAAAAACGATGTTACAAGGGCTTGTTGGTTTTGATAAAGATATGAAAGTTGTTCCTGTATTAGCAGAGGAATATTCATCTAATGACGAGGCTACAGAGTTCACATTCAAGTTACGCAAAGGAATCACTTTCCATGACGGAACACCTTTTAATGCAGAAGCTGTAAAAGTAAATCTCGACCGTGCAACTAATCCGAACAGTACATTAATTCGTTCGAGTTTGTTTAGTGTTATAAAGGAAACGGTCGTTGTTGATGAATATACGGTGAAAGTTATTTTATCTGAGCCGTTTGGTGCAATGATTAATACATTTGCCCATCCGGCTGCGATGATGATTAGTCCAAAAGCAATAGCAGAGTATGGGGATAATGTCGCTCAGCATCCAGTTGGAACGGGTCCATACGTCTTTAAAGATTGGCAACCGGGGGATCATTTAACCGTTGTAAAAAATTCTGACTATTGGAATGCAACAGGTAATGAAGTGGATTCAATTACATTCAAGCCCACACCGGAAAATGGTACTCGAATTGCCATGTTACAAGCAGGTGATGCAGATTTAATTTACCCTGTACCAACAGAATCAATTGATAGTATTAAAGGAAAAGAAGGAATAATTGTAGAAAATGATCCATCGATAGTTGTTTACTATTTATCAATGAATACAATGAAGAAACCATTTGATGATGTTCGGGTTCGACAAGCAATTAACTATGCTATCAATAAAGATGCATTTATCGGTGTTGTTCATAATGGTTATGCAAGTCCGTTAAAATCTGTTATCGCACCGAATACACAATTCTATTCTGAACAAAAAGGATATGACTTTGACTTAGAAAAGGCGAAAAAGTTAATGGCTGAAGCGGGATATGCTGATGGTTTTACAACAACTTTATGGGGTTCTAACGCTTCCTCGACAATGAAGGCAATGGAATTTTTGCAACAACAATTAGCTCAAATTAATATTAAAGTCAAAATCGAGTCAATGGAATCAGGGACTTTAGCTGATAAAATCTGGAATGTTCAAACACCTGAGGAAGCAGAAATTGAATTATATTATGGTGGCTGGTCACCATCTACCGGCGATGCTGATTGGGGAATCCGACCGTTACTGGGCGGTGCTAATTCATTTCCTCCATCTTCATATAACACAGCTTACTATAATAACGAAGAAGTAAATCAGTTAATTGGTGATGCATTAAAGACTGCTGATTCCAGTGAGAGAGGAAAAATTTATGTAAAAGTACAAGAAAAAATTTGGAAAGATGCACCTTGGGCGTTTTTAGCTGTAACTGACACGACATACGGACATAAGAACTATTTAAAAGGAGCATTTGTACTACCTGACGGTTCTTTGAATGTCGATCAAATGAAAATCGTCCAATAAAAATTTATATTATCAGAGGAGGAGCCTATTTCTCCTCTGTTCCCTTATTCAAAGCAATGAAAAACTTTTATAGACGAGAGGTGAGATGATGTTAAGATATACGATTAAAAGAATAATTGGCTTGATTCCTACTTTGTTTCTCGTTTCTATATTTGTCTTCTTATTTGTTCATTTTATTCCGGGTGATCCGGCTCGACTTGTGGCTGGACAAGATGCAACGTTAGAGGATATTGCACGGGTAGAAAAAGAACTCGGTTTGGATCAACCAATCCATGTTCAATATATAAATTTTATTTCAGGGATATTCCATGGCGATTTTGGTACATCGTTAAAAACAGGTCGTCCGGTAATGGATGAAATAGGTCTACGTTTCATGCCTACGTTTTGGTTAACTATCTGGTCCATGGTTTGGGCGGTCATCATCGGTTTAGTTATCGGTGTTATTTCTGCAACCAATCGAAATAAGTGGCAAGATTATTTAGGAATGTTTGGCGCGGTTTCAGGGATTTCCATGCCTACTTTCTGGCTTGGATTAATGCTTATCCAATTATTCGCCGTTCATTGGGGCATATTTCCGACAGGAGGTATGGATCACTCCTGGAAAAGCTATATTCTTCCTTCATTCACACTAGGTTTAGGTGTTGCTGCTGTCGTGGCAAGATTTACCCGTTCTTCCCTCATGGATACGTTAAAAGAAGATTATATAAGAACGGGGAGAGCGAAAGGATTAGTTGAACGGAAAGTCGTTTGGGGCCATGCGTTGAAAAATGCCATGATTCCGATTGTAACAATGACAGGTCTTCAATTTGGCTTCCTGCTGGGTGGATCGGTCGTAGTCGAAACGGTCTTTAATTGGCCGGGATTGGGTCGTTTATTAATAGATTCTGTTGCTTTCCGTGACTATACCGTGATACAAGGAGAACTTCTCCTATTCTCACTAGAATTTATACTCATTAATCTCATAGTAGATTTAATATACAGTTTCTTAAATCCACAAATTCGTTTTGATTAAAAGAAAATGTGAACAACAGTCCAGCGATGTTTGTTGATCGGCGAAAGGATGGTCAAGGAGATTTACTTTGCCTGAGATTACGCAACTTGCATGATCGGAACCGTAACCGGACAGGTGAAACCACTTCAATGTTGTAAATGGATGTAATTATAATTTTATTTTATGTTAAAAAGGAGGTTATTATATGGTAAAACCGGTACCTTCAAACATTCCAACAGAGGTTTCCAGTATCCCAGTTAAGAAAGTTATCGCACCCAATTTTACTGCTTTTTGGAAGAAATTTAAAAAACAAAAACTGGCTTTATCGTCGGCCATTTTTCTATCTTTCCTTATCTTCGTTGCTATTTTAAGTCCGATAATCGCACCGTATGGCGTTGAAGAACCTGATTATAGTCATGTATTACAAGGTCCGTCTTTCCAGCATTTAGCAGGGACTGATGCATTCGGGAGAGATATTTTTAGCCGTATTCTTGTCGGTGCAAGAATTTCTTTATCGGTCGGGATTATATCCGTTTTGCTCGGCGCAGCAGTTGGTACATTTTTAGGCCTAATAAGTGCTTATTACGGAAAATGGATTGATAGTATTGTTGGACGAATTAATGATGTGCTGTTTGCTTTCCCAGGAATTTTATTAGCAATCGGTATTATTGCTATTTTAGGACCGGGACTGGGAAATGTAGTTGTTGCCATTGCCATTTTTAGTGTCCCAAGTTTCGCGAGAATTGTTCGAAGTAGTGCACTTTCTGTAAAATCATCTGTCTATGTTGAAGCGTCCAAATCAATTGGTGCGAAGGATCGCCGTATTATATGGAAACATATATTTCCGGGTACCATTTCGACAATTATTGTTAACTTTACGATGCGTATCGGTTCAGCTATTCTTACAGCGGCAAGTTTAAGCTTTCTAGGTTTAGGAGCACAACCGCCTTCACCTGAATGGGGGGCCATGTTAAGTAACGGAAGAGACTACTTGACAACTGCCTCTCATATTACCTTCTTTCCGGGTTTGGCAATATTTTTAACGGTACTCGCTTTCAATCTTCTTGGTGATGGACTAAGGGATGCCCTCGATCCGAAAATAAAAGATTAAAATGTGGAAGGGGATTGACTATGACTGAAAGAATATTAGATATACAAAATTTGCAAACTTCCTTCTTTAGTGACGGAAAGGAAATAAAAGCAGTAGACGGAGTATCATTCACAATTCATAAAGGAGAAACGGTTGGCGTCGTTGGTGAATCCGGATCAGGAAAAAGTGTAACATCTTTATCGGTTATGCGTTTATTACAAGATACACCAGGAAAAATCGTCGGTGGTTCCATTTATTTTAATGGAAAAAACTTGTTAGAAATCCCAGAAAGAGAGATGAGGAAAATTCGCGGCAATGAAATCGCGATGATTTTCCAAGAGCCAATGACATCTTTAAATCCGGTCTATAAAATAGGGAAACAACTTGAGGAAGCTATTCGTCTTCATCTTGGCTATGATAAAAAACAAGCGAGAGCACACGCTGTTCAAATGTTAAAATTGGTCGGTTTACCACGTGCAGAAGAGCTTGTTAATGAATATCCGTTTCAATTATCAGGGGGGATGCGTCAGCGAGTCATGATCGCGATGGCAATGTCTTGCAAACCAAAACTATTAATTGCTGATGAGCCGACGACTGCCCTAGATGTGACGATTCAAGCCCAAATTCTTGACTTAATGAGAAAGCTTGGCCAAGCGAGTGATACATCGATTATGTTAATCACTCATGATCTCGGTGTAGTTGCGGAAATGTGTGAACGTGTTGTTGTTATGTATGCCGGTAAGGTTGTTGAGGAGACGGATGTCCATACTTTATTTTCAGAACCGAAACATCCATATACACAAGGACTGTTAAAATCGATTCCAAAATTAGGTGAAAAAGTTGGAAAGCTAGATTCCATTCCAGGTAATGTACCAACTCCTGATGAAATGCCTCAAGGCTGTAAGTTTGCCACCCGATGCAAATTTGTGACAGAGCAATGTTGGAAAAAGGAGCCGCAGCTAGAAAAAATAAGTAAGGATCATAAGGTAAGATGCTGGCTTCACCAAGATACTGAAAAAGTAGAAGAAACGCAGAAGGTAGGTGTATAACGGATGACGGAACCATTAGTTGAAGTTAAAAATTTGAAAAAGTATTTTTCTACCCGTAAAGGCGTTTTTGGGCAAAAAAAATCCGTTGTGAAAGCTGTTGATGATGTTTCTTTTACAATCCAAAAAGGGGAAACACTCGGGCTTGTAGGTGAAAGTGGCTGTGGGAAATCAACGACGGGGCGAATGCTTATGCAGTTACTGGAACCGACAGAAGGTCAAATTGTATTTGAAGGAAAAGATTTATCCAAATTGAATAAAAGTGAAATTCGTTCTGCGAGAAAAAACTTCCAAATGATTTTCCAAGATCCCTATGCTTCGTTAAATCCAAGAATGAAAATTAAAGATATCATTAATGAACCGCTCATCATTCATGGCTATGACAAAGAACAAAGAGAAAGACGAGTAAATGAACTATTAGACATTGTCGGTCTAAGTCCTGCCCAAGGCGATCGTTATCCGCACGAATTTAGTGGCGGTCAACGTCAACGTATCGGAATTGCGAGGGCACTTGCCATTAGTCCAAAATTAATTATTGCAGATGAACCGGTCTCGGCACTTGATGTATCAATTCAATCACAAATTTTAAACTTATTAAAAGATCTCCAAAACGAATTTCATTTGACTTATTTGTTTATTTCTCATAATTTGAGTGTAGTAGAACATATTAGCGATCGGGTTGGCGTCATGTACTTAGGAAAGATTGTTGAAATTGCGGATCAAGAAACACTATACAAAAATCCGTTGCATCCTTATACGAAGTCACTACTGTCTGCAGTACCGGTACCTGATCCGAAAATAAAAAGGGAACGTATTATTTTGAAAGGTGATATACCCAGCCCGGCCAATCCACCGAGTGGCTGTACCTTTCATACAAGATGTCCGTTTGCAACAGAGCGATGCAGGCAAGAGGTACCGACTTTAAGAAACGTAGGGAATGGACAGTACGTTTCTTGCTACCTCGTATAACGATATTGAAAAAATAGGGGATGAAAATGAACGGAAGAAAATTATGGATAATAGGCATCCAAGAAAAATTTTTAGAAATTGTGACGAAACAAGTAAAAGTCATCCTAGACGATCAAATTACAATTGATGCGGTAACGGTTAAAGATCTGCAGAAAAATATGGTTGGAAGTAATGATGTTGTGGTTATTTCTTCTAACCATATTCGGGGATTAATTGCCCACCTTATTCCGGAGACATGTCCAATTATTGTTGGCAAACGGGATATTAACTATATGAATACGAAAAAATTATTAAATCTTCCACCCGGCCAAAAAATTTTAATTGTTAATGATACGGAAGAAAACACGAATGAGACTGTCTCGTCATTGAAAAAAACTATATTTGAGCATGAGTATATTGCTTATGAGCCGGAAAAACCTATCCCGGTACATATTGATTATATTGTTACGCCAGGTGAAAGCCACTTATTACCGCAAGATTTAACCAATGTAATCGATATCGGCCACCGGATATTAAATTTTCATACATTAGAACAAATATTCACTGTTTTCGGTTTAGATTTCGAGAATTGTAATTTAGTAGGGCGATATTTTAAATCATGTGTGTCCGTTTTAGAAAATGATAATATGAAGAAGGCCATTTATGTAAAAGATGCACGCAATACCGCACAATATACATTTGAAGATATTATTTCAGAAAGTAAAGCAATACAGCAAGCAATTACAGAAGCAGAAAATTTTGCAAAGGACGAGCAGGTTCAAGTTATTTTAATTGAAGGGGAACAAGGAAGCGGGAAAAACATGATCGCTCAAGCAATCCATAATCGTTCGAGTCGGGCAAATTTACCTTTTATTACGATTGACTGTCGTAATAAAGATATTGACTTACTTGAAAGAGAATTATTTGGTTCTGCCGAGGGAGAACTATCATATGGTGTATTCGAACTTGTTATGGGCGGTACGGTTTGTATTCGGGAAGTCGAGGAACTACCACCGGATCTGCAAGCAAAAATGTTAAAAATTTTGAAGGAAGGTTCATTTTGTCGGATAGGGGGCAAGGAAAGAGTTCCAATTACAGCACGCCTTATTACTACCATTTCAACCGATGCACAAATTGCGGAACAAGAGACGTTATTGTCTGAATTTTATCAGTTACTCGCTCTACATAAAGTAAAAGTGCCGGCATTAAGAGAAAGAAGTGAGGACATTGTTCCGTTAATAGAAGAAATAAAAAGAAGATTGAACCGGGAGCTACAACTAAGTGAGGAAGTGACTCGCTATTTCTCAACCTATCCATGGCCTGGAAATGTTCGGGAACTTTATAATGTCATAACGTATTTATCAACGAAGCAAGAAGGAGTTATTGAAATTAATTCACTTCCATTTTTTTTGCGAAAAGATAGTCAAAACGATTATTTATCAATGTTCGATGAGTGTCATTCAATTATACAAAATTTGGAAAATCGTGGATTTTTAAATGAAAGTATTGAGATCCTGACAGTATTTAAAGAAGGAAAGGAAACATTTCATTCTTTTGGTAGAAAAGCATTGAAGCAACATTTAGAAGAAAAAGGTTTACGATTTTCCGAGCAGCAACTCCGAATCCGATTAGAGGAACTGCAAAAATTAGGATTAACAATTGTCCGTCAAGGAAGGGCAGGTTCAACGATATCCCCAAAAGGTGAGGCGTTTTTAAAAAATTATTTAAAGATGGTAAAAAATGAACAAAACATGCAGTCAATTGTGAGAAACAGGTAGAAATGAATCTGTTTTATCCTACCTTAATGGGCTTCGTAAAGGTTCGATTGGTTAAAACTAACCATCATTGGGGAATGAAGAAAACCCCCAATGATGGAAATTTCATTTTATTTTTGTTGCAAACAACTTTGGTGGTGAAGTGATGAGACTATATATTTCCGCAGATATTGAAGGAGTCTCCGGTGTGGTCCATTCCGAACATACGGCAAGGGACGGGAGAGAACATGACCGGGCAAGAATGTATATGACTAGTGAAGTGAACGCATGTATAGAAGGGGCATTGGAGGCAGGTGTTAAGAACATCATCGTGAATGATTCGCATGGAACGATGAGAAATATTATTCTCGAAGAATTGCATCCAGTTGCTGAACTTATTTCCGGATCACCGAAAAAATTGGCAATGGTGGAAGGGTTAGATGAAACATATGATGCGGCAATTTTCATCGGATACCATACAAGAATGGGTATTCCAGGTATATTAAATCATACGTTTCACGGTCGTGCCATTAAGACAATAAAAATTAATGGGAAAGAATTCGGAGAGTTTGGGTTAAATGCAGCAGTAGCGGGACATTTCGGTGTACCTGTCGTTATGGTGAGTGGTTGCAACCTATTAGCAAAAGAAGCTCGTGAACTTATTCCTAGAATCGAAACAGCTGTTGTGAAGCAAACTATTAACCGAACAACTGCAAAAAATGTTGGCATACAAACGGCCAGGGAAATCATCCGACAGCAAACAATTCGAGCCTTACAAAATCGGGAACAGATACAGCCTTTCATAATAGATGGAAAATTAAATGTAGAAGTTTCCTTTTTAAATACAGGATTAGCTGATTATGCAGAAATCCTTCCGGCAGTAAAAAGATGCAGTCCGGATAGTGTCACATTCCAAACGGATCAAATTATTCATGCATATCGGTATATCCGTTCACTCATTTTAATGGTATCAAGTAGTATATAAATTATCCAAAGCGAAGGATGGTTACAGAGATGGATAGAAGAAACCCCATTATCGGCATTTCGGGAAACATTATTATCGACCAAGGCGGAATATTTCCTGGCTATGAACGAGCATATGTGAATAATAATTACATTCACTCCGTTGTAAGGGCTGGTGGCGTTCCAGTTATCCTCCCGGTTGTTACCGATCATAAAATAATCTATCAGCAAGTTGAAAACATTGACGGATTAATAGTTTCCGGTGGTCAAGATGTGAATCCACTATTATACGGAGAAGAACCGGAAACGAAGCAAGGTGGAATTTTTCCTGAACGAGATGAGTTTGATCAACTTTTGATAAAAACGACCATTGAAGCGGGTAAGCCAGTTCTAGCTATTTGTAGAGGTATTCAAATTTTAAACGTTGCTTATGGCGGAACATTGTACCAAGATGTTTCAAATAAAGAAGGAGCATTTGTAAAGCATGAACAAGCTGGCGGCCCATCTTATGCCACTCATACAATTCAAATTGAAAAGGGAAGTCTGTTGGAAACCATTCTAGGTTCCGAGTGTCGAACAAATTCTTTTCACCATCAGGCTGTAAAAGATATAGCACCGGGATTTAAAGTGACGGCGACGGCAAAGGACGGCATTGTTGAGGCGATTGAGAAAGAAGATGCCTATTTTGTTCTAGGTGTTCAATTTCATCCGGAAATGATGGCGGAAAAACACGAAAACATGATGAATTTATTCAAAGCTTTGATAAACGTAGCAAAAAAATTGGAGTGAGTTTGACTTACTTAGTATGTTTCTATTGCAAAAGCCTGAATGAAATTTTGATTGGGTTGTCCAAAAAAACGTCGGGTGCCATAAGGAGATAATAAAGCAAATTTAAAGTTTTTATTTCGGTTTTTTCTTTTTTAGCCAAAAATAGTGCCGGGTGCCCTGAGTAAAGGGATTCCGGCACTTTTTTGATAATTTTTTTCCCGCACTGTTTCAAATTAATTTCCACTGTTTCCATGTTCATTAACTTGTCAAATTTATAGATAAAAAGTATAATAATGATATGGTCATCAGATGACCTTACTTATATTATAAGTGATAAAAAATGTTAGCGCATGCTAGTGCTCTTATTTCTTTATTTGAGAAGACATATATGATTTTTTTAGCTAATAGGAAAGTAAAAATTTTTCAATTTCTACTTACCTAATGCATAAGTGCACAAGGAAAGCTTCGCGGGAATACATCGCAGCCGAAAAAATTTTATATTTTTCGGGGAACTAGAGAGGCTACGGTAGCATTACCTCGCAAGCGAAAATGTATTTTCGCTGACTACGGCTCTGCTCTCGCTAAAGGCTCGGACGCCCGAGTTTTCTTTAAAATTAACTGCTGTCAAACAAATGGGTAAAAGACTTGAAGTATTTGAATTTTAGTTTCTTCTTCCGTACAATAAGTTAAAAACTAAAGGAGACTAGGAAAATTGGAGTACAAGCGGATACAAACGAAGAAAATTTACGAAGAAGTGGCAGACTCGATCATTAACATGATTAAAAATGGGGAGCTGAAGCCGGGTGAAAAAATTGAATCCGTTGAAAAATTAGCGAAAAATTTTGGGGTAGGTCGTTCTGCCATACGGGAAGCATTAAACGGATTGAGAACAATGGGATTGGTCGAAATGCGTCAGGGGGAAGGGACGTATGTAAAAAAGTTTGACCCATCCAAGTTTACATTGCCGGTCACAACCGCATTTTTGATGAAACAGAACGATGTAAAAGAATTATATGAAGTCCGGAAAATCCTGGAGGTTGGAACAGCGAGTTTGGCGGCAATGAACTGTAATGAAGAAGATTTATTCCCAATGGAAAAAGCGCTTAAAGTCATGGAAAATGCGGGAGGAGATGAAGATCAGGCGCAACAGGCTGATACGGATTTTCATCTTGCCGTAGCAAAGGCAACACATAATCATCTGCTGATCAGTTTAATGGGGAGTATGTCTGAGTTAATTTCGGAAACAATCAGAGAAACGAGGAAAGTAATTCTTTATTCAGAAGATCAAGCAGATCTTCTATTCGTTGAGCATAAACAAATCTTCGAGGCTATTAAGAAAAAAGATTCTGATCTGGCAAGTAAAGCCATGTTCAGCCATTTGGAAAATACGAAGAACAGATTGTTTAAATATATTGAATAGAGTTTTCTTTTCAATTTAATAGATTTGTAGGAGAAAAAGGATGTCATCAACGAGAATCATCAGCAGTTTCAGCGCTTCAATTTATACGATTTGTAGAACGTGAAGGAGTGTCATATTGTGAAAGTTTCACTATTTATCACTTGTATAAGTGATATTATGTTTCCAAATGTTGGCAAAAACACAGTAGAAATTTTAGAACGGCTTGGATGTGAAGTTGACTTTCCAACCATGCAAACATGTTGTGGACAGCCGGCATACAATAGCGGCTATTTAGAAGAAGCAAAAGGCTCGATGAAACAAATGATACGAGCATTCAAAGACGCCGAATATGTCGTCGGTCCGTCCGGTTCCTGTGTCGGTATGATTCGGGAATATCCGCATGTGTTTAAAGGAGATCCTGAGTGGGAAAAACCGGCCCAAGAACTGGCTGCCAAAACATATGAATTAACTCAGTTTATTGTCGATGTATTGGGAGTGAAGGATGTTGGGTCAACTTTTAAAGGAAAAGTTACCTACCATCCATCCTGTCACATGACCCGAATTTTAGGAGTGAAAGATGCACCAAAAATCCTTTTGCAAAATGTAAAAGGAATTGAATTTGTAGAATTGCCTTCCGGTGAGGATTGCTGTGGTTTTGGCGGTACATTTTCCGTGAAAAAGCCGGAAATTTCCGCCGAGATGGTGAAGGAAAAGTCCCGGCATGTGACAGAAACCGGTGCTGAATATTTGGTTGGCGGCGATATGGGCTGCCTGATGAATATCGGCGGACGCATGCAAAGAGAGGGCAAAAATGTCAAAGTAATACATATCTCAGAAATTTTGAATACGCATAATTGACAAGAGGTGGAAGAAATGAGTTTAAAACTGGAAGATATTCCTTTTGAAGAAGGGGTAAAAAAAGGGATCGAAAACGATTTCATGCGTCAGGCGGTTTCGGGTGCTCAGGGTCGTTTTCGTGCTGGCCGGCTGAAACAGGCTCAAGAATTGGGAAACTGGGAAGACTGGCGAAAACTCGGTGAAGAAATACGTACCCATACAGTAAATCATATCGATTTTTATTTACAACAATTAAGCGAACAAGTGGAGAAACGCGGCGGCCATGTATATTTTGCTGAAACTGCAGAAGAAGCAAATAGCTATATTAAGCAGGTGATTCAGACAAAGAACGCCAAAAAAATTGTTAAATCAAAATCGATGGTGACGGAAGAAATCGGTTTAAATGATGCATTGGCAGAAACGGGTGCTGAGGTTGTTGAATCCGATTTAGGCGAATGGATTTTACAATTGGAAGGAGACCATCCATCCCATATTGTTACACCTGCTCTTCATAAAAATAAAGAACAAATTCGTGAAACCTTTGCTAAAAAACGAGGATATACCGGGTCAAGTGAACCGGAAGAATTAGCAGCTTTTGCCCGCAAACAATTACGAAGTGACTTTTTGCAAGCAGATGTCGGTATTACCGGATGCAATTTTGCCATCGCTGAATCAGGAACTATTACCTTGGTAACTAACGAAGGAAATGCTGATATGGTTTGGACCGTTCCAGATACACTAATTACCGTGATGGGGATGGAGCGGATTGTACCTACGTGGGAAGAAATGGAAATTCTAGTTGGTCTTTTAACACGTTCAGCAGTTGGACAAAAACTTACCAGCTATATCACAGCATACACCGGTTGTCGTGGGGAAGATGAAATCGACGGGCCAAACGATTATCATCTTGTTATTGTTGATAATGGCAGGTCGAATGCACTTGGAACGGAATTCCAGGCAGCCTTGCATTGTATTCGTTGTGGTTCTTGCATTAATGTTTGTCCGGTGTATCGTCATATCGGTGGCCATGCCTACAATTCGGTTTACCCTGGGCCGATTGGTGCAGTATTGACGCCTGTTTTAGACGGATATGACGATCATAAAGATTTGCCATATGCATCCTCGTTATGTGGAGCATGTACGGAAGCTTGTCCGGTAAGGATACCATTGCATGAAATGTTAGTTCTTCATCGGCAAAAGATTGTTGAAAATGGTGACACTCCTTTTGCAGAAAAGATGATGATGAAAGGTGTCGGCATGTGGGGAGGCAGCCCTTTTATTTATAAAATGAGCACAAAACTTGCACACTCTGCCTTAAAACCATGGACAAAGGATGAGACAATCGAAAATGGACCTGGACCATTAAAAGCATGGACAGCGGTCCGAAATTTAGCAGCACCGCCTAAACAATCTTTCCGTTCTTGGTTTGAAAACAGAAAAAAGGACGGTGAAAACTAATGGCGGTTTATAATCGGGATGAATTTTTAAACAAATTGGCAACAAAACTCGGCCGTCCCCGTCGAACAGAAGGTGTTGTGCGCCCGGTTTGGCGTGTAAATCCGCAATATGAAGTATTTAAAGGGATGGATCAAGAAGAACTTGTGGACATTTTTGCAAACCAATGTGAAGCCATCCATACGGACTTTGTAAGAACAGACGTTGCTCATTTAAAAAATGTTTTAGTCGATGTGATAAGAAGGTATGGTGGAAAATCAGTTATTTTACCAAAGGACCCACGGAATGAAAAATTTGGCTTGCCAGATTGTTTTCATGAGTTGCAACAAGATACAAATATTCATGTTTGGGATTACACAATCGGTAAGGAAAATGAAAAAATTGCTGAGCAAGCTAATATTGGTATTACTTTCAGCGATATAACATTAGCAGAAACAGCAACAGTCACTTTATTCCACAATAAACATCACGGCAGATCGATTAGCTTAATGCCGAAAAATTATATTGCAATCATTCCAAAAAGTACTTTAGTGCCCAGAATGACCCAGGCAGCGGCAATCATTCATGAAAAAATTGAAAAAGGGGAATTGGTTGCCTCTTGCGTCAGTTTTATTTCCGGTCCAAGTAACAGTGCTGATATTGAAATGAATCTTATTGTCGGGGTACATGGCCCAGTTAAGGCAACATATATTCTTGTTGATGACTAAATTAATACTTTTTCTAAAAGACACTTTGTAAAGGTATACCGAGAAAAATCTCCGGGTATGGAATGAGGGTGAGAAAACCCTCTTCCATAGGTAAATATTTTTATTCCCCAATTATTTACTGCCTTAGTTATTACCATAAAATTTTTTAAAAAAATTGAAGGATTTTTTGTATTTTTGTCGAATAAGAAATACATAAAATTTCCCCATACATAGTTTTTCTTTCCATCTTCGCTTGTTATGATCATCCTATTTTTCCAAAGTACCTGAAAATTCAACTATATTCATTGAAGCTAAAATTTTGTATAATAAAAAGGAAAGGAACGAGTTAAGTTACGTATGGTTTATAAACTTCCCATAATTTGGCTGAAACCAAAAAATGATTTTGTTTTTAAGTTCATTTTTGGTCGGGGCACAAAACAGTCAAATAAGTTACTATTGGCATTATTGAATGATGTTTTCAATGTACCAAAAGGACAGAGTTTAGGAACCGTAGAAATTACCAATCCATTAACGATTCAAACAAACCTAACAGATCAGTATGCGATTTTGGATATTCGGGCCAAGGTTGCCGGTTTCGGTCATGTCAACCTTGAAATGCAAAGAGTAAATCAGAGAAAT
>Ga0310827_101074_pt1 | contig 15819 bp, 9 predicted proteins | sample WT_ome_2_FD_201309 | JGI IMG/M metagenome (GOLD analysis project Ga0310827, IMG submission 201309) | Sorghum-adapted microbial communities enriched on wild type (WT) sorghum from Joint BioEnergy Institute, Emeryville, California, United... ... | reverse complement strand
TTTCGGCGAAAATCGCCCCCAGGGCGGTCCGGGAAATGTTGCGGCCGGCCATCGACCTGTTCGTCGGCATTCCTTCGGTCGTCTACGGCCTGATCGGCATGACCGTGCTGGTGCCGCTCCTCGCAAAGCTGTTTCCGGGAACTGTCGGCTACGGAATTTTGCCGGCGGCGCTGATTTTGGCTGTCATGATCCTTCCGACGATTTTGTCGGTATCCGAGGATGCGATCCGCAGCCTGCCGCAGCGGCTGGAGGAAGCGTCCCTGGCGCTGGGGGCGACCCGGTGGCAGACGATCTGGCGGGTCCTGATTCCTGCAGCGGCACCGGGAATTTTGACCGGGATCATCCTTGGCATGGGCCGCGCGATCGGGGAGACGATGGCCGTATACATGGTCATCGGGAACTCGCCGCAGATGCCGAAGTCGCTGCTGGATTCCACGACGGTATTGACCACGGCGATCGTCAAGGACATGCCCTCCACCTTTTACGGGACGGCCTGGAACAATGCGCTGTACCTGATGGCCCTGGTACTTCTGTTTATCTCGCTGCTCTTGATTCTGATCATCCGCATGGCAGCCAAAAGGAGTGAGCTTTCGTGAGAATGAGCCGCCTGACCGACCGCCTGGCCACCTGCTTTTTCTGGCTGGCCGGCTGCCTGATTGTCCTTCTGCTCGGGTGGTTTCTGTTTAAGATAATGGTTGAAGGGCTGCCGCAGTTTTCCTGGCATTTTCTGTTCGGGAAACCGGAGGAAATCCTCGCGGGCGGCGGAGTCGGACCGCAATTGTTCAATTCCTTCTATATCCTGTTTCTGTCCCTGCTGTTCTCGCTGCCGATCGGGGTCGGGGCCGGCATTTATTTGGCCGTTTATGCAAAAACCAACCGATTCACCGGGCTCATCCGCATTTCGGTAGAGGCTCTGTCCTCGGTTCCGTCCATCGTGTTCGGGCTGTTCGGCGCTCTGCTGTTCGTGAACTGGATGCACATGAAATTTTCTATCCTGGGCGGCTCCGCGACCCTCGCCCTGTTGAACCTGCCGGTGCTGGTGCGGGTCACCGAACTGGCGATGCGGGCCGTCCCCGTGTCATATTGGGAAGCCTCGCTTGCCCTCGGTTCGACACGCTGGCAGGCGATCCGCAGGGCCATGCTGCCTTCCGCACTGCCCGGCCTGATTACCGGCGTGACGCTGACGGCGGGGCGGGCTCTGGGCGAATCGGCCATCCTGATCTACACTTCCGGATTGTCGGTTTCGCGCCATTTTCCGGACTTCAATCCGCTGGCGATGGGCGAGACGCTCTCCGTTCATTTGTGGTATGTGCAGGCCGCGGCCGTTGTGCCGGATGCCAGGCAGATTGCACAGGGCAGTGCGGCGCTGCTCGTCATTGTCGTTCTGATCTTCAATCTGGCGATCGCCCTGCCTTGCCGCATGCTGCAAAAAAGACTGACAGGAGGGAAATAAACGATGGCGCAGCCGAAAATCAAAGTGGAACAGCTCAATCTGCATTACGGGGAAAATCATGCCCTGCACGACATCCGGCTGGACGTTGGGGAGAACACGGTGACCGCCCTGATCGGCCCATCAGGATGCGGAAAATCGACCTTTCTGCGGACGCTGAACCGGATGAACGATTTGATCGAAAACGTGAAAATCTCAGGGAGCATTCGGATCGACGGGCAGAACATCTATGCGCCGGATGCCGACGTGGTGTCCCTGCGCAAACGGGTAGGGATGGTGTTTCAGCGGCCCAATCCGTTTCCGATGAGCATATACGACAACATTGCTTACGGCCCGAGAATTCACGGAATTCGCAAAAAGGCCGTGCTGAATGAAATCATCGAACGCAGCCTGCAGCAGGCAGCTTTATGGGACGAGGTCAAGGACCGTCTGCACAAATCGGCGCTCGGCTTGTCGGGCGGGCAGCAGCAGCGCCTGTGCATTGCCCGGCTGCTGGCGGTCGAGCCGGACGTTCTGCTGATGGACGAACCCACCTCGGCGCTTGACCCGATCTCGACCCTGAAGGTCGAAGAGCTGACCCGGCAGCTGAAGGAGAAATATACGATTATTATCGTCACGCACAATATGCAGCAGGCGGCAAGAATATCGGATGTCACCGCCTTTTTTCTGAACGGATATCTGGTGGAAAGCGATCGGACGGACAAGATGTTTACTACTCCGAAGGATCAGCGGACAGAAGATTACATTACGGGACGCTTCGGCTGAGCCCGCTTTATGAAATAAAGGGAGGCGCATGGAATGGATACGAGACCGGGATTTCACCAATCGTTGAAGGAATTGGAGCGCGACCTGCTGCAAATGGGCACCGGGGTCGAACAGGCCATCCGCGGCGCTGTGGAATCGCTCGCCAGCACGGACGAGAAGCAGGCAAGGCAAATTATCGCAGCGGACGATCATATCGATTCCATGATGCTGCAAATCGAGGAGCGCTGCCTGCGCCTTCTGGCTCTTCAACAGCCGATGGCCAGCGATCTGAGGCTGATCGGAATGGCGTTGAAAATTACGACCGATCTGGAACGGATTGCCGATCATGCCGTGGACATCGCCAAAGCGACCCTCCGCATTGCCGGGGAACAGCTGGTCAAACCTCTGGTGGATATTCCCCGGATGGCGGATATTTCGATGCGTATGCTGCAGGACAGCCTGCAGGCCTACGCCAGAAGAGATGTGCAGCTCGCCGCCGGCCTTGCCTCCCGGGAGGATGAAGTTGATAAGCTGTACAGCACCATTCTGCGGGACGTCATCGCGCTCATGGGAGCGGAAGCCGGTGTCAACCGCCAGCTGACCCATCTCCTGATGGCGGCGCACGATCTGGAGCGGGTAGCCGATCATGCGACCAATATCGGAGAAGGCGTAATCTACATGGTTACCGGAAAACGCAAGGATTTGAACGTCTAGCCGTCTGCGTTTATTTTCTCCGAACCTTGGCAAACTATTAGGCGATCGAACCTAAGCGAAAGCGGTGTGAAAAGCATGGAACCCAAAGCGATCAAAGAAACGCGCTGCTTCAAAATTCTCCGGGTGTTTCCGAACGATGTCAATAATCATAACACGCTATTCGGCGGCAAGCTGATGTCCTACATCGACGATATCGCCTCCATTTCCGCGACCAAGCTGTGCCGGGTAACAGCGGTGACGGCCTCGACGGATTCGGTCGATTTTCTTCATCCGATCCGTCCTACGGATTCGGTTTCCCTGGAATCGTTCGTCACCTGGACGGGCCGCAGCTCGATGGAAGTATTTGTCAAAATTATCACAGAAGATTTGCGGAGCGGAAGAAGAGGAATTGCCGCCACTTCTTTTCTCACCTTCGTCGCCCTGGACGAAAACAACAAGCCGATGCCGGTGCCGCCGGTCTTCCCGGAGACGGAGGAAGAGCGCAGATTGTACGAAACGGCCGGCAACCGGGCGGAAATAAGAAAGCGGCGCCGGGAGGAAAGCCAAAAATTCGCCGGCTACCTTCTGGCCAAGTATCCGTGGGAATAGCCCGCGCGGCCAAAACGGCGGGCTTAACGGAACTTCTTGCGGTATTCCGATGGAGTCATACCCATTTTGTTGCGGAAGGCCCTGGAAAAATAGTGGACGGAGGAATAGCCGTGCTTACGGGCAATTTCGGTGATCGTCATATCGGATTCGCACAGGTCGTCGGCGATCCGGCGGTACTGCAAGCTCAAAATGTAGTCATGGGGCGTCATTCCGGTATCCTGCTTGAACAGTTCGTGAAACCGGCTTCGCTTGAGTCCGAGCTCCCTGGCCCACTGGTAGATTGTCCGGCTCCCGCTCCATGGCGGTTCCCGGTCGATCCGCTCGAGAATTTTTTTGATGCGCAAATCGTACACCGCCTCGGTTTTGACCGCAAAGGACAGGTAATGATGCAAAAACGTCTGGAAAGCCCCGTTATACTGCAGAAATTCGAGCGGATTCCGCGTCTCGAGCAGCTCCGGAGGCGGAGTCAGGCTGTTGAAATAGGAAACCCACAGCGGAATATTGTTAACCCGGGTCGCCGCGTGCAGCTGCAATCCCGGAAGGGGTGAGGCCAGCTCCGGGTTGAAGGAGTCGGCGCGGGCAAAATAGTTTCTCTGGCGATGGAAGCCCGGCCGGTTCACATAAGTCCAGTCAAAATAAACGCAGCGGTGAACCATCGGATCGGAGGCATGCGCTTCCCAGCGGTGCACCGCTCCGGCGGGAATGTAAATCAGGGATCCCGGATCAAGCGCATACGTTTCCTGACCAAGCCGGAGTGTTCCCCGGCCTGATTCGACCAGCACCACCGCGTGGGCGTAGCAGGTTCTCAGCGGACTCGCTTCCGCGGCGGCAAACTCGTATTTTTGTGCAAACAGGAGAAAGGGATTGATCTTCGAGTAGCGTGTCGGGTAATCCATATGCAGCCGGTAAACGGGGATTTTCATCGCATGCACTTCCTTCGGCCAGGCTACCCTCATCATATGAAAAGGCGGCCGGAACAAGCAAGCCCCTAATCCTTAAAAATTCACTGGAAAAAAGATTAAAAGAATCCCCCGAATGACAAAGACAACCGATGCAGGTAAGGCTATACTTTGGAATAAAATGAAAAGGGTTGCATTGGGGGGAATACAAGATGAGAAGGGATCGAAAACGCCATTTCGCGCTGATCGTCGGCATGTCGGTACTGCTGGCCGCGGGATGTTCGCCGCAAAACGGAAAACAGCCGGAAGAGACAGCCGCTCCGGCGGTATCGAAACCGCAGCCGGTTTCCGGCCATTTGAGCCTGTATATGGATCTCGGGTTGTCCGACGACTGGATTCAGAAATTTATCGTCGGACCGGTCCGGAAGAAGTTTCCCGATTTGACGTTGGATATTGTCCGCAAGCAGAAAGGGAGCAATCCGGACGAACTGGTTGCCGCCGGAACGTTTCCGGATATTTTGTACAACAGCACGCCGCGTTTGTCCCCGTATCGTGATCTGAATCTTTTGTACGACATGAGGGATCTGATCAAGAAATACAACTTTCCCGTGAGCGGGCTGAATCAGGAGGCTCTGGATGCCGTCAAACAGTGGGGGCGGAACGGGGAGATCTACGGTCTGCCGTTCTGGGTCAATTTCTCCGTGCTGTACTATAATAAAGACATTTTCGATAAATTCGGCGTCGACTACCCGAAGGACGGAATGACCTGGGACGAAGCAATCGAGCTTTCCAAACGGCTGACGCGGACGGACAGCGGTGTTGCCTACCGCGGACTGGATATTCATGATATGAACAGCTTTTACAGCCAGCTGTCCCAGCCTTATGTCGAACCGAACACGGACAAAGCCTTGCTGGAATCCGACGGGTTCAAGCGGATTTACGAAACCATGCTGAAGCTGTACAGCATTCCCGGCAATCAGAATCGACCTTCGGCCAAGGACGCGTTTCTTAAGGACAAGACGCTGGCCATGTGGCCGATGTACGCCGATGTGCCCACGTGGGTTCAGGATTTGAACGCCAAAGGCGAAACGTTTCATTGGGATATGGCGCAAATGCCGAGTTTTCCGGACAAGCCGAACGTAGCCTGGCAGGTCGATTCGCATAACCTGCACATTTCCGCCAGCAGCAAAAACAAAGACGCGGCGTTTCAGGTGATCGCCTACCTCTTGTCCAGGGATTACCAGCTGGAGCTGGTCAAGAACGGCCTGCTTCCAGCCTTGAACGACCCGGAATTGCCGAGGCATTTTGGGGAGAGCACCGAAGTTTTCAAGGGCAAGCATCGGGAAGCGATCTTCAAATCCCGGCCGGCGCCGAAATATATCATGTCCGCCTATGATTCGATCGTTTCCGGCGAATTCACCAAGGCGTTCAAGAGCGTCGAAGCGGGTGACCAGGACATCAATACCGCTTTGCGGGCGGCGAACGAAGCGGCCAACCAGAGAATCCGGGAGAAGAAGGCCGGACAGTAAGGGCCGTTTGGAAAAGTCTGTTTTGCATAATGTTCCCCTTATGTATAAGACTATCAGGGAAAATGAAATAAAGGGGAATAAGAGTTGACTTCCGAAACGATCCAAATGAAGATATACGAAAGTGCCGATGAAGCGGCCGCCCTGCTGCCGATCTCCATCGAGGAATGGGAGGAGAGGGCCCGCCGCCTGCTTGCGGCCGGACCTTTCGGTTACGTATGCGGCGGTGCGGGCGGGGGCGATACCATGCGGGCCAATCTCGACGCCTTCAAAAAGTACCGCATTCTGCCGAGGGTTTGCCGCGATATTTCCCGGCGCGATCTTTCCATAACCCTTTTCGGGAAAAAACTGAAATATCCCTTTCTGCTTGCGCCGATCGGCGTGAATTCGATTCTGCATTCCGATGCGGAGCTCGCTCCGGCCAAGGCCGCCGCGGAATTGGAAGTCCCGTATATATTGAGCAATGTTTCGACGATGAGCCTGGAAGCCGTCGCGGAGGCGATGGGGGAGGGCGTGAGGTGGTTTCAGCTTTATCCTCCGAAAGACCGCGAGCTGACCCAAAGCCTGCTTCAGCGGGCGGAGAAGGCGGGGTATTCCGCGATTGTCGTTACCGTCGATTCGACGCTGCTGGGCTGGCGGGAACGCGACCTGCGGAACGCTTACCTGCCCTTTCTCAAAGGCGAAGGGATGGGCAATTATTTCTCCGATCCCGTCTTTCGTTCCAAGCTGGACGAGCCGCCGGAAAAAAACATCAAAGCGGCCAGTCTGAAGGCGCTGGAGGAAGGAAACAATACCTGCTTTACTTGGAAGGAACTGGACTTCATTCGCGAGCGGACGCCATTGCCGCTGCTTATCAAGGGAATCACTCATCCGGAGGATGCGGTGCTGGCCTTGAAGCACGGGGTCGACGGCCTTGTCGTATCCAATCACGGCGGCCGCCAGCTTGACGGGGCGATAGCCACGCTCGATGCCCTTCCGCTGGTTGCGGAAGCCCTGGGAGGGGAAATTCCCGTATTGCTGGACAGCGGCATACGCAGGGGAGCGGACGTTCTCAAGGCGCTTGCCCTCGGGGCCGCGGCCGTGCTGATCGGCCGCCCTTACGCTTACGCTCTTGCCGTGGCGGGCCGGCAAGGGGTGAAGCAGGTGATCGAACATTTTATCGCCGAAACGGAGCTGCAGCTGGCAATTTCCGGGCGAAGCGCCATCCGGGATGTCGATGCGTCCCTGGTGGCCAGGGCCGAATAAAAGACGCCGCGCCCAGTGGTCAGTGTTTTTTAGGATTGACCGGTTTCGCGAAATATGGTAAATTTTCCAATGGAAACAGGGAACGGAAGCACCGTCCATTCTGTGCAGCATAGCGCGAATGGGCGGTTTTTGTTTGCCTGTAATGTTCAGGGGGCAGGCGGAGGCAGCCGATAGAGAAAGAGAGGTGTCCTGTATTTTGCGTGATACCGACTTTGCCTGTTCCTTCCCGGCTTGTCCGGGCCGGGGAGAAATCGTTAATTGGGGGAGCGATCGAACATGATCAAGACAAAACTGCTGATATTGTCCGCATTCATGACCATGACTGCCTGCACCTCGCAGGCCGGGGGAATCGCGAATGCGGCATCGGCCCGATTTCCCGATGTGACTGCCCAATGGCAGAAGGAACCGGTCTCGCGGGCCGTGCAGCACGGCTATGTCGACGGATACGAGGACGGCACCTTTCGTCCGGATCTCAGCGTAACCCGGGCGGAATTTGTAAAGATGATCGATTCCGCGCTGAAGTTGCCTTTAGCCAAGTTCGCGGCCGGGGACAACTGGTATACCCCCTACGTGAACGCCGCGGCTGCGGCGGGGATTCACCGCTGGGAGGACTTCACTACGGGTGATTGGAACACTCCGATTTCCCGGCGGGAAATCGCCCGCATGGCTGTGCGCGCCGCCGGGGTCAAGGCCGGGGACGAGAGCGACGGCGGAGTGATGTATGCCGCGGTGAAGGCCGGGCTGATCCAGGGCATTGCCCCCGGAGTGCTGGCGCCGGAGGAGAAGACCACCCGCGCCCAGAGCGTAACGCTGATTGAGCGCATCCTGAGCGCGAAAGCCGGGAAAGAGCTGCCGGCGGACAAGTACGCCCTGAGCCAGGCGGAAATCGACTGGCGCGGCACGAACCTGTTCACCCGGTTCGGCTACGAGCCGGTAAAGCTGCCGTTCGATATTCCCTGGGACGACAGCCTGACCTTTACCGTGCACGAGTTCATCATTGCGGACATGACGGATCCCGACGATCCGCTGGCGCAGATGGTGCGGGGGTGGGGGATTCATGAGCGGAGTCATTTGGACAAGGTAAACGAGAGTTATGTGTTTGCGTATAAGATTTCCGCTAATAACAGAGCAGCAGGGAGAGGAACCATTCATTCTATGTGGGGATATCTCCATCAAGGAGGTAGTTACGGAACTGTATTTACAAAGCAGGATGTATATTTTGATGATAGTCAAATTGGTACCACGACGGGGTGGATGTGTTTTCAGAAAGAGAAAAAGCTGGTGGATGAATGGATTGCTTCGGAAAATCGAAAGCCGTACTTTACATTAGAAAAAATAAACGTTTCCGGAACTTATCATATGCATGAAGATCCTTACAAACGGTGAGGTTCATGAAGTTGAGGTTTAAGAGAAAGCCGGTCCTTTTTTCCGTTGCCCTAGTAATCATGGTCGTGTTGCCTATGATTTCATGGCCAACCGGCTCGTCTGCCCAACGAATGTATATCGATTTTAGCCGCATGGCCCTCGGCGATTCGGTATTCGACCCGATTTACGATGCTCACCAGACAATGGATGTGACGTTAGATCTTCCGCAAGGGGGACTGGTAAAAAACGCCGAAGTATATCTGATGAACGATCAAGGGCAATATGTTCAGATTATCGGCACCCGCCTGGATATGGCTGCGGGCCAATTAACGTTTACAGCGCAAGGGGCAGCTCAAACTTTTTACGGCAAGAAGATGACCAACCCCGGCCATCATATTTACCGCCTACCGAATGGGCAGCGATGGGAACATAAGGGAGAGCGGACAGAGCCGATCCAGTTTATCCCGGACAGTTCGACCTTTGCAAACGGAATAACCCGATTCCCCGGGGTCATTCCGGCGCCTTCTTCGGGTAAAGTTTTCTACCGGTATACCCGGCAAAAAGTAACTTCACAAATAGAGTACGCCGATTTGAGGTACGAGTATGGAATAACAGGTACAGATGGATTGCCGGACATGGCTCCGAACTGGAATATGAATGGAGCCGCGGCAACCCATGCGTACGAGGCGGAACCCCCGGATGTATTTTATGAGTCCGAGGAAGCGGTAAGAATTGGCAAGGGATTCAATATTCTTCCTGCTCAGATAGCTTCCGAAACAGTCACCATTTACGATGCCAGAACGAATGATCAATCTCACCCTGAATCTATAGGATCCGAGCCATACTACTGGGGACCTTCGCGGAGTCATCCGGGCTACGGTGAAGTAAAAGTACGCCGTATGTTAACTGGTGACTTGATCAGTGGATTTGATTACGAGCCAACCCCCGACAACGACGGCGGCGAAGACCGCAACTACTTCATGTCTGTAGATACGTACTGGTCGGGAATTTCCTACAAATACGCGGGCTATGTGGAAGTGGAGTACGATAACGCGAAGCCGAACCTGATCGCCGTATCGCTGGTCAATACGGCGCCCCTGGAGCTGGGGACGCCGGTGCCGATTCAATTCTCGTTTGTCAATACCGGCAAAAAGCTGGACGGCAAAAGTTTGCCATTTCCCGTTTACATCGTGGAAGGGCTCCCCGATTCGTATACGCGGATCGTCCATCGGGCGATGGTGGACAAACCGCTGGACGACGGGGAGACCTATACGGGGACCTTCGATTACACCTTCCTGCAAAAAGGAGTGACACAGCTAAGCTTACTGGTAGACCCCCCGCCCAATCATAAGGTGGAAGAAACGACAAAGGAGGATAATAACCAGACCCGCAGCTTTACGATCATTCCGGACAAGCCCAAAGGCGACTTCGACATCGTGCCTCCGGAAATCCATTACCGGGATCCGTTCGAATTGGTCCCGAAAAATATCGATCCGGGAAAAGGGTGTACTTACGAGTACCATGTATTCGAATTTCCGGCCGGTTCCGGCTGGATCAGTCCGCGGCAAAAGAATCCGTCGGCACCCTTAACCTTTACCTACCCGGATTACCCGCCGAACCTGGTCGTCGGCGCCAATCCGGTACGGATGAAGGTGGTTTCCAGCTGCGGGGAATCGGACTGGATCGAGCACGACCTGACGGTGACCCCCGGTGAGGAAGGCGGACCGCCGTTCTTCAAGGCCGGCTTTTTCCGCGAGCCGAACCGCACCGGAGTGCGTCCGGACTTCCAGGTGACCGAGGGCGAATGGGTGAACCTGCGGATTATCAGCGACCCGGACAGCGACCCGCCCTCTCCTTCCGATCCGGACGGGGACCCGGTTACGTACTTCTGGGATTTCGCGGGAAGTCCCGATCCCTGGATCCGGGAGCTGCCGCAAAAGTACCATTTCAGCCCGAATCAGACGTTCTTCGGGTATATTCAAGCCGACAAGGCCGGCTATTATGCGATCAAGGTGACGGCTACCGATTCGACGGGCCAATCGTTCTCACGCATCGTCACGCTCGACGTGGTCGCGCCCAATCCGGTGCCCAGGGCGAGCTGCCCGGCGGAATGGAAGGCAAACCGGGCGATTCCGGAAGGGTTTATCAACGCCAATCTGAGTTTCAGCCCGGTGCCTTGGCGGTCGATCGACCATAGCCGGGACGTATGGACGAATAAGCGGTCCTCGTACGCCAACGATACCGACCACGACATTACCGTGCGGGTAACGCTGGAGAGAGTGTACGACAATACGGGACTGGGATCGCTGACTACAAGTGCCTGCAGCATCGTCATCCATCCGGATCCGCCGCCGGTGGCGAAGATCAAAGTGCCGCCCGTCAGCTTGCGGAACCAGACCCAGTACATCCTGAACGAGTCGTATACGACCGACGGCACGGCGATCCGATCCATCCGGTATCAATACAAGTACGACGGCAACAACAACGGATTTGCCGACGATGCCTGGAACGATCTGGCCGGGGATTTGGAGAAAGCCGCCTTTACGCCGAAACAAGTCGGCAAATACCTGTTCTACGCGGAGGTGACGAAAGACGGCGGGAAGACGGCCAATACTCTCTACATGGAGGAAACCGAAGTAACGCTGGATACGGTCAACCGGGCTCCAAGCGTTTCCTTCACAGTCCAGGGAAAGAGCAGCCGGCCGGAGGTGACACCGCCGGTATCCTACAGCGCCGCGGGCATTTTGACCAACTGGCCGCTGTATAGGGTCAATGAATCCACGCCCGTCCCGGACAAAACGAAGTTTTGGCAAGCCGGCGGAAATTGGCTCACAGGCCAAAGCGGCGGCGCAGACAGCCCGATCGGGCAAGAGCAGTATCCGATCCCCTACAACCGCCCGCTGTTTAATGCGATTCCCGCAATCGGCTATTATATGGGCAATGTCACGGACAACGGATACGGCGCCAATCGGCTTTCGCCCTGGCGGGCGGCCGCGTCGTTTGACAGCCGCTTGTCCCATCCGCTGATCGATCCCCGGGACCCGTCGAAATTTGTAACGTACAGTCAAACAGGGGTTAAACCGAAATTTCGGGCGAACGGGCAGGACTTCTTTTATAACCATCCCAACGGGGGGATTTACGCGCTGAACAAAAATCGCCTGAGCCCTGTCGTCCGCTCGCAAACCGGATCAAACAGCTATATGTATGCCTATATGAATGGTTCTCCCTACGATTATGTGGTGGACGGAGGCAGCTACAACCCCCGTACGTTGAACGGACACGCGGCAACGCATATGCACATCAAAACCTATGAAATCGCCGATCCCTATTTATACCTTGCGCGGACCATCGGATACGAAACTTACGATGACGAATGGATCAGTGTCGACTTTTCCGACATTGCCCAATACGACATCCGGACCGGCCGGGAAATCAAAAGCACCCTGGATACCGGGGCGGAAGTCCCCCGGGAGATCGCGCAAACGTTTCGGACCGGCAATCATCTTGTCGTATTAAGCAAGCCTTTCCCGGGACGGCCGGTGTTCTATGAGTATGACGAGAATCTGAATAACGTCCGGAAGGCGGAGCTGCCCGCCGACCCGACGGAGACAAAGTACTGGTATCCCTGCACCTACGGGATGAAATGGGTGTATTCCGACATGTTCCGGGACAGCGACGGCAATTTTTACTATTACCAGTACCCGCATTGTCTGGACTCGAACGGAAATAGGAACCCGAACCCTTTGTCCCGTAACGTCTATGTCACCAAACTGAATGTTGATTTCAGCTTCGCCTGGCGCACCTACTTGTCCGGCGAACTCGCGGACTCCTACTATGCCGATCTGTCGGGGTTCCAGGGCTACCCGGATACGGCCGGAGCGATTTTGTCGATCAATTCCGCGGGGCAGACGCTCCGGGCCCGGACGATTGTCAATGCCAAAGCGCCCGGGCAGGTGTATGGGGATTTCGGGATCGTGATCGAAACGCTGGATTTGCGCACCGGCCAGGTCCTTGCCAGAAACGATGCCGCAACCGAGCAAAGCCCGGAGTATTATGGAACGTACAGCACCATGTACCATATGGACTGGGACGGAAGCTTCCTGCCGGGAAGCGGAACCGTGACCGCCGAAGGCTATGTGACGCGATTTTCCTTCAAGGGAGGGAACAACACCGATAACCCGGTCTACGACGGTAACGGCAACCGGGTGGGAAGCATTGGGGCCAAGTATCTTCCCCAAACAACCTACGACCAGGGATACCAGGTATTTGGCGAATATTTCGGGGACGGGTTTTACGTGTCCGCCTTTAACCCGTCGGACGGCTACTACGGGTCGATGAATATGGTCATTTCGATTGCCAAAGGAACACCGACAACGGCGCCCAAAATCACGGAACCGTCCCCCGGCCAATTCGTTTCCACGGTGGAGGCGGACGGCGATACGGAATACGGCTGGACGATCAAATTCGACCAGGCCCGGGCAAACCGCTATCTGGCCGGATTCTCCTTCCGGATGTCCGATCCGCGCAACAGGCTGGCGGTGGAGACGGACGGTTCCACCGTTTACCTCACGCGGTATACCAATGGCAGCCGGCTCGTGCTGGCCCAGCGGGCGTACGGATTTGCCGACGATACGCCCTACCCGATGAAAATCAAGATTACCGGGACCCATGTAGAAGTCTCCGTGAATGCCGCGCCGCTGTTGTCGGTGAATGCGGGAGGATTCGCCGGAACCCGGTTCGGCCCCTTCTCTGAAAAAAACGGGACGGCTTTCAGCGCCATATACACGAGAGAGATCAAGCCGCCATCCGCCGATTGGCTCACTGGCTACGCCATTCTGGAAAACGGGCGGGCCGAGGTTCAGTACCCGGAAATCGTATTTGCCGATCCGGAGAACGACCCGAGGTACGGCGGCTTCCGGTGGAGCTTTGTCCACAACCCGAAATTCCTTAACAACGGCGGGGTCTCGCCGTTGAATGGGAGGACGCAGACGAGTCCGCAGCTTACTTTCGACCGGGTTGGAGCCTACGACATTACGCTCCGGGCCAGGGACGATCCGCATCCCGGCTACCGGGATCCGAGCATGGTTTTCGACAGTTACCGGATGGGGGCGGAACCGTTTCTGCGGAAGCTGATTGTCCACCGCCGTCCGGCCGCGCAGTTTACACTGTGGACGCAGGGAGACGGCACGATCGGCTGGAACGATACGAGCTATGACCCGGACCGGTACGATCCGGCGACCGGGGCCTGCTCCGCGCCCGATGCGACCGGATACAACTACTGTGCGAACCGGGGCATTCTCGAGCGCAGGTACAGTTACATCACGCCCGGCGGCCAGTATGTGGAAGGCAAGCTTACCCGCCCGGCGGAGGCCGGCGCATATACCGTATACCTGCAGGTCAGGGATGAATACGGCGCCTGGTCCGAACCGGCCGGGCAGACGATTACGTCAAACGGCGGAGTGCCGCAGAACAGCAAACCGGCCGCGCAACTGACCTATCCGGCCGGAAGCCCCGGCAGTCCCACGCTCGTATATACCGTACGTCCGACAATTACGTGGAACCAGTACGATACACCGGGGACGATCTTCAAGGGGTATCACGTGAAGATCAGCGATCCGGCGGGGACGGTCGTTGCAGAAAGCGGCGAGGCCGGCCAATGGACGAGCGGCCACGCGGCAGGCTGGACGGTGCCGACGGACCTGACCCGCGGGGCCAGGTACCAGGTGCAGGTGCGCGTCAGTGACGGAGAGGTGTGGTCGGATTGGTCAAACATCGGCTGGATGCTCGTCAATTCACCGCCATGGGCGACCATTACGAGCCCGAACGGGCCGAACAAGGACAACCCGGCCGTCATCGTCGACAACCTTCAGCCGACGATAACCTGGACGCAGGAGGACCGGGAACGCCAATGGTTCAACCATATCCACTTGGATATTGCTGACGGGCGCGGCAGCCTGGTATTCACCACCGGAGACTTGGGGCAGGGCGTTCCGCAGACGAACAACAGCTACCGGATTCCGCAGGAACTGCCGACATTGAGGCCTTTGCAGGCACATATGAAGGTAACCGACGACGGGAATTTGTGGTCGGGCTGGAGCAATACCGTATGGTTTCTCCTCGACCGCACGCCGGTTGCGCAGATGACGGCGCCAGCGGGAACAAAGGCGAATCCGACGCTGATGAACCCGACGCCGGCGGTTTCATTCAACGAATGGGATCCGGATCCGGCCAATATCTTCACCCGGTACCGGGTGCAGTTCCTGAATGAAACCGGAACGCAGGTGCTTCACGATTCCGGAGAAGTCTCGCAAAGGCTGGACGCCCAGTGGGGAACGATGAAATATTCCGTTCCGGCGGATCAGCCGCTGCCGGCCGGGGAGAAGGTGCAGGTGCGGGTCCGGGTGTACGACGGCTACGTCTGGTCGGCCTGGTCGGCGCCCGCCTGGCTTCTTGTGAACCGGCCGCCGAAAGCGGAGTTCGACTGGCAGCCGAAACCTGTCTGGGAAGGCGACCGGGTAACCCTGATCAGCCGGTCGGCCGACCCGGACAGGGATCCGCTCAGCTATGCATGGACCGTGTCGACCCCCGACGGGAGCCGGATCGGGGGCAACTCGGAAGAGCTGGAGGCGGTTTTTTCGACGGCAGGGGACTACACGGTTACCTTGACGGTTTCCGACGCATATGCATCCGACCGCGTCACCCATACCATACGGGCGCAGGAGCTGACGATCACCGGGACGGTGGAGCATACCCCGCAGTGGCGGGAGCGCCATGAAAGGGCCGGGCATGAGATCGTCAGGGACCCGAAGGACTTTTATTCCGGGGAAATTTTCGTCGTCGCCGCCGAAAGCTCGCCTGCCCCGGTTGAGCAAGCCGAAGCGTGGATGCGGGCGACGGGTATTGGAGGCAGGGGGATTTTTCTTCATGCCGTCCTGCAAAGCCGGGATCCGACGCATTTTGCCGGCGAGCTTTTTGACGAGATTCTGCTTTCGCCGGAGGAAGGACTGCCTGAAGGAATCCGGCAGATTTACTTCCGGATCCGCTACAGGAACGGGGTGGTGAAGGAGACGGCGGTGCCGGTCCGTATTATCGGGAAGGCGGGCGGCACGTTCCGTGTTCATCGCAGGCAGTAAGACGCGACGGAGCGGATAGGCGCGAGCCCCCGCTCCGGACGGTTGCTGCCCTGCCGGAGAACCATCCGGACCCGCCGGCTCCCGGGCTCCCCGGCATGCGCGGAAAAGCGTGCGACGCCGCAAGCGTGCACTTGTCGATCCGCGGGCCTCCCCGG
>Ga0310827_101073_pt1 | contig 15834 bp, 12 predicted proteins | sample WT_ome_2_FD_201309 | JGI IMG/M metagenome (GOLD analysis project Ga0310827, IMG submission 201309) | Sorghum-adapted microbial communities enriched on wild type (WT) sorghum from Joint BioEnergy Institute, Emeryville, California, United... ... | reverse complement strand
AGCACCGCCACGGCTCGCCGATCGGGTATTCTGTGCCGGGATCACCCCCGCATACGCGGGGAGCACTACCGCATCGTGCTCGGGATGGACGCCAAAGCGGGATCACCCCCGCATACGCGGGGAGCACTGACCGTCGCGAGGCCGTTTTCGAGCGTGGCCGGGATCACCCCCGCATACGCGGGGAGCACTCTACTTTATTATTCACCACAGTGGCCTTTGTGGGATCACCCCCGCATACGCGGGGAGCACTGAATCGCGCTGAATTTGGTTGGCGAGATTCGGGGATCACCCCCGCATACGCGGGGAGCACTTGGCTCACCTTTGAGCTTGTTGCAAACCCGCGGGATCACCCCCGCATACGCGGGGAGCACCCTTCGGCGGTTCGGGTAGCGGTTGCCAGTGGGGGATCACCCCCGCATACGCGGGGAGCACACCGTAAAGTTTCGTTGCTAAGGTGCAAAGTTGGGATCACCCCCGCATACGCGGGGAGCACGTTTCCTCCACCCTCAATGTTAAATCCTCTGTGGGATCACCCCCGCATACGCGGGGAGCACCTTACTCCGGCTATGAGCAGCTCGATTTCAGCGGGATCACCCCCGCATACGCGGGGAGCACACTTCTGTCGCCGGAAAAACCGGAGCTGTTACGGGATCACCCCCGCATACGCGGGGAGCACCGACTTCGACGAAAGCCTGAAGGTCGCGCTGCGGGACCACCCCCGCATACGCGGGGAGCACCCGCCGCTAAGAAGGAAGTGCGTTGCCAAGTCGGGATCACCCCCGCATACGCGGGGAGCACCTTATAATGGGACCGATAACTGGGTGTTCCAAGGGATCACCCCCGCATACGCGGGGAGCACTCAAGGCGGCTCACAATCGCATTTGCCATATCGGGATCACCCCCGCATACGCGGGGAGCACCCTGCAAGCTGGCGAGTGTGTTTTGCCATGCAGGGATCACCCCCGCATACGCGGGGAGCACCTGTATTTTGATGCTCAAGCCGAAAAACTCAAGGGATCACCCCCGCATACGCGGGGAGCACCGCTGGCAGAACGGCAGCGATCACGTCACATAGGGATCACCCCCGCATACGCGGGGAGCACTTGAACCGATCCTTGCAGATGCCGAACGTCTCGGGATCACCCCCGCATACGCGGGGAGCACGCTATTCTGCATGAGCATGTCCAGCGTGAAGCGGGATCACCCCCGCATACGCGGGGAGCACCTCGATGTCACCCGGCGCGCCGGTGATGTCGGGGGATCACCCCCGCATACGCGGGGAGCACCGACCGAGGTTCTCCGTGATGCTCAAGAGCTCGGGATCACCCCCGCATACGCGGGGAGCACTTGGCCTGGTATGCTACAAATCCCCCGCAGGAAAGGATCACCCCCGCATACGCGGGGAGCACTGGTGGAGGCCGAATGAGAAGCAGAGGGAACAGGGATCACCCCCGCATACGCGGGGAGCACACACATCCGCAACCCCTCGATCAGCTTGTCCCGGGATCACCCCCGCATACGCGGGGAGCACTTTCGAACGAAATGGCGTTTACTGGTGGGACGGGGATCACCCCCGCATACGCGGGGAGCACCTGTCGATGATCTCCAAAACCTCGATTTTTCCGGGATCACCCCCGCATACGCGGGGAGCACCTGCTCAATCTCCTGATGTGCGGATTGGAGTTGGGATCACCCCCGCATACGCGGGGAGCACGACAACACGATTGTTCAGGCGATCACGGGCGCGGGATCACCCCCGCATACGCGGGGAGCACCTCGACAAAAACGGAAATCTGACCGTGGATGAGGGATCACCCCCGCATACGCGGGGAGCACCCTCCGCCAGCTTTGATACAAGCTTGCGTTCAGGGATCACCCCCGCATACGCGGGGAGCACCGCCGAGTTGTTTTTCCAACTCGATTACTTGCGGGATCACCCCCGCATACGCGGGGAGCACTCGAACGAACGCATGTCCCCGGTGTAGTTGGCGGGATCACCCCCGCATACGCGGGGAGCACTCATTCATCGTTTTCAATTTGATCCGGTCTGTGGGATCACCCCCGCATACGCGGGGAGCACGATACTGGAAAGCAGGCAGATTTCGAAATCGAGGGATCACCCCCGCATACGCGGGGAGCACTGCTCTTGTTGATATTCCACGTTTTTGCGACCGGGATCACCCCCGCATACGCGGGGAGCACCATGAAGGACTTGCCGCAATGCAAGCACGTTTGGGATCACCCCCGCATACGCGGGGAGCACTCTCAGGCGCACAGCACAGAATGGCTTCGAGAACGACGGGATCACCCCCGCATACGCGGGGAGCACGGGTCAGTGTGCCCGAGAAAGTCCCGCAGACAGGGATCACCCCCGCATACGCGGGGAGCACCATGAAAATGACGGCGGGGAATGACTTTTACAGGGATCACCCCCGCATACGCGGGGAGCACGTCACCAGACGCCCAAAATCGGCTTCTAAGGCGGGATCACCCCCGCATACGCGGGGAGCACATCAATCCGGCCACGGGAGAGGTTATTGCGAAGGGATCACCCCCGCATACGCGGGGAGCACCATCATCTCAGCCTGTTTAAGCCGGACGAAACGGGATCACCCCCGCATACGCGGGGAGCACGTATATGTACAAGTCGCGCCATGCTTGCCGACGGGATCACCCCCGCATACGCGGGGAGCACTTAGAATATTTTGCGGCGCATTATTCCGCGCCGGGATCACCCCCGCATACGCGGGGAGCACTCGCGGCATTGGCTAACCTGACAGGCGGCGCGGGGATCACCCCCGCATACGCGGGGAGCACGTCGGCGTACATTTTCACCCACGGCATTACCCGGGATCACCCCCGCATACGCGGGGAGCACACGGACATGTTCGGGGTCGCACTGGTAAAGCCGGGATCACCCCCGCATACGCGGGGAGCACCGAGAACGCCCTTGCTCGACCGGAATGTTTGGGGGATCACCCCCGCATACGCGGGGAGCACTACTCGCCTACTCCGGGACGATAGGACACTCCCGGGATCACCCCCGCATACGCGGGGAGCACTTGCAGAAACGCTCGATAAATTCGATCGGCCGGGGATCACCCCCGCATACGCGGGGAGCACGAGGCGGTGCCCGCTGGGCAATTGGAGATGCAGGGATCACCCCCGCATACGCGGGGAGCACCTCATGAGCTGGTGCGACACGAACGCCGCGGCGGGATCACCCCCGCATACGCGGGGAGCACCACATTTGGCGGATTACGAAACCATATGACTCGGGATCACCCCCGCATACGCGGGGAGCACAGTCCGTATTCCGTCGCGCCCACAATCTTCATGGGATCACCCCCGCATACGCGGGGAGCACCGAAAATCAGCCGGCACTCGAATTGATCAGGCGGGATCACCCCCGCATACGCGGGGAGCACCCGGTGCCAATGCCGCAGCCGGGTGTCGTACAGGGATCACCCCCGCATACGCGGGGAGCACTTCTCGAAGCGCCAAATGGACGTATGTTCATCGGGATCACCCCCGCATACGCGGGGAGCACAAATGCGTGTTCAGCGCGGATAAGGACGCATAGGGATCACCCCCGCATACGCGGGGAGCACTTTCACATCTCACATTTCCCGCCGGGACAATCGGGATCACCCCCGCATACGCGGGGAGCACTACGGGATTGACTGCCGGGACGGGAGGTGTGAGGGATCACCCCCGCATACGCGGGGAGCACTACGGCTCGATGTCGACCTTCCGCGAGAGCTCGGGATCACCCCCGCATACGCGGGGAGCACCCCCCGGGCCAGATCGTCCGGGATCTCGGCCAGGGATCACCCCCGCATACGCGGGGAGCACCCAAGCTGGACGGCATTGCGGCTGGTGCCGAAGGGATCACCCCCGCATACGCGGGGAGCACTGCCGGCGAGTGAGGCAAGCGTCCTGTCGCTCGGGATCACCCCCGCATACGCGGGGAGCACCCCGCCAGAAGCTCCTGCGTGCCCGCGTGGGCGGGATCACCCCCGCATACGCGGGGAGCACGTACCAGTCGGCGCAAAGGACGATGCAAAACAGGGATCACCCCCGCATACGCGGGGAGCACGGGCTCAGGGTCATCAGCCCATTTCTTTATGCGGGATCACCCCCGCATACGCGGGGAGCACTTGCGATGCAGCTCCTGCAGCTGATCGTCCTCGGGATCACCCCCGCATACGCGGGGAGCACGATGAGTTCAGGATCAAGGTCGCCTTCGTTCAGGGATCACCCCCGCATACGCGGGGAGCACGAAATTCGAGGTAATTCTTCACCGATACAGGCGGGATCACCCCCGCATACGCGGGGAGCACCATCCCGGTGCGGGTGTTGTCCTCTGCTCGAGGGGATCACCCCCGCATACGCGGGGAGCACGGGCGGATCGGCGTAGATGAGCACGTCCTCGCGGGATCACCCCCGCATACGCGGGGAGCACCGTGGCGAAGGTGATCCGGGTGTTCCGCGAGCGGGATCACCCCCGCATACGCGGGGAGCACCGCCTTATCGCCAACGCCCCCGAATGGCTCCGGGGATCACCCCCGCATACGCGGGGAGCACAAGTTCCTGCGAGTTCATGTCGTCACCCTTTCGGGATCACCCCCGCATACGCGGGGAGCACCGATCAGCTTGTCGCGTTCTTGCTGTAATTGAGGGATCACCCCCGCATACGCGGGGAGCACGTTTTGATATGCCTTTTGGCCCCGTCTGTCCAGGGATCACCCCCGCATACGCGGGGAGCACAATCCGTTGCCGTGCCTTTTTTGCCGCCGTAAGGGATCACCCCCGCATACGCGGGGAGCACTTTTTGAAAAAGATCTTTCGCTCCCAATAGCCGGGATCACCCCCGCATACGCGGGGAGCACTTGTTGCGGCTTCCCGCGACGCCCCTGAGGGCGGGATCACCCCCGCATACGCGGGGAGCACTGTAGTAATTCACTCCATCACCGCCCGAGTCAGGGATCACCCCCGCATACGCGGGGAGCACTCGCATCTTTGGCGGCAACGTGCCGCCGCGGCGGGATCACCCCCGCATACGCGGGGAGCACCGCTGCTTCGAGCCTGAGCTGTGTCTGTGCGAGGGATCACCCCCGCATACGCGGGGAGCACCGATCCCTATGGTCGCGAGCGTCGCGCCGATGGGGATCACCCCCGCATACGCGGGGAGCACAGCGCCGGAAGTTATGGAAGAATTTTCCATCCGGGATCACCCCCGCATACGCGGGGAGCACCCTTTGCCCGGAACATATAGAATCGAGTATTTGGGATCACCCCCGCATACGCGGGGAGCACCGAAAGAAATGGCGCCGAATCCTGATTTATGCGGGATCACCCCCGCATACGCGGGGAGCACAGCGCCGGAAGTTATGGAAGAATTTTCCATCCGGGATCACCCCCGCATACGCGGGGAGCACTGACGCCCAGCCGGGCAGAAGCTCGGGCTGCCGGGATCACCCCCGCATACGCGGGGAGCACTTCGGTCGGTCGATCAGGAACAACGTGACTGCGGGATCACCCCCGCATACGCGGGGAGCACTCCATTTTTCTCGCGGTATTTTACGGCAGCGTGGGATCACCCCCGCATACGCGGGGAGCACGCCGTTACGAACCACACCGAGATCGTGAAATGGGGATCACCCCCGCATACGCGGGGAGCACATTACCTGATAGCCAGTTGCCAGCCCAATCGCGGGATCACCCCCGCATACGCGGGGAGCACCAAATAAGATCCGAACAACAGGTCAAAAAACAGGGATCACCCCCGCATACGCGGGGAGCACTTGTACAGTCCGCGCGCAATCCTCCGGAGCGTGGGATCACCCCCGCATACGCGGGGAGCACTACGAGAAGGGCCGGAACGTCGGGACGAACGAGGGATCACCCCCGCATACGCGGGGAGCACAGCTCTCCCACAAAGAAGCGGCCATTTATCGTGGGATCACCCCCGCATACGCGGGGAGCACACTAAAATAATCCCATAATTACGCCATTCTATTCAACTTTAATTACTTGAATTCATTCAGTTTCTGATAAAGTTGCATTACTGCAAAACAATCGTCCAGACTTCTGTGAAGCCGCCCAACCGATATTTGCAAATGTTCAACCAAAGTTTCCAGCTTGTAGTTTGGTACTTGCCTGATGATTCGTCTTGCCAATGTGTGCGTATCAATCCTTCTATTCTTGAATAGAGGAAACCCACATCGCTCACATGCAATTCGTAAAAATGAATAGTCAAAATCACAATTATGCATTACGACAGGCAGGTCACCGACAAAATCCAGAAATCTTGATAATACTACATCGATATTTTCACCCTCACGCTGCAGTAACTCGGTAGTAATCCCTGTTAATTTTGATACGGTTTCCGGTAATTTTTTATCAATTTTGACCAAAGATTGAAATGTCTCTGCCACCTCTTGATGTCGCACTTTAACAGCGCCAATTTCAATAATCTCATCATTTTCAGGAGACAGACCGGTGGTTTCCAGATCGACAACAACATAAGTATTCATTATCTGCGGTTCAATTTTCCGTTTCTGCATGCGCTTAACCATGCGCATTTTTGCAGCTTTGCTGAATCCTTCTTTCAAAGTTTCTTCGTGAGTGGATGCACGACTGGAACGTCTTATGGAAGATGGTCGCAATATCAACTTTAGACCATCGAAATCAACTGGTTCCCACTCAGAGTTATGGATGCGAAAGTCCATTCGTTGTTCCCCGATGCCTGAACTGAACACCATAGTCGCACGTCCGGCTGGAGAACATTCCTGAACTCTGTTCCATATCTGTTCTCGAACCCGCGCGCTGACATTTCCGACATATACTCCAGTGTTAATTTCCAGCAACCATTTTGTCAGTTCCCCTCTCAGTGAAGGAGGACAATCCGTCAATGTCAGCACGATCATGACCGTTCCTCCAATACAATTCCATATCCTTCCTCAAGAGGATCTTCATCAAAAACATCCAGCCTTTTCCCGTATGACACCGCATTTGCTACACTTCCCATCTTGTCATCCCACAAATGAACAACATCTACTTCAAAATCTCCTTCTTTATTCGCATCCTTATCTTGCAGCAATGCGCGTATATCTCGCACTGCTTTTTCCAAGATTCGTCCGTTCGCGATGGCGTCACGCACACGTCGGCGCGTCGTACCCCCGATATCTTCCGGCTGTTCGGCCGCTACTTGGAAGGCAATCGGAATAGTCAATTCGGCTTTGTACAAATCGGCAATATCATAGACAAAGGATCGCTCATGTCCCGTGTGAATAAAACCCAATCCGGGTGAACATCCCAATGCAACGATAACGCTATGTACAACTCCATAAAGGCAAGCATGGGCGGCAGACAAAGCCATATTCACGGCATCGCTAGCCTCGAAATTATCCGGGTCGTAATCTCTACCTTCCCAAGGTACGCCTGTCTCTTTCGAGGCACGCCGATACACAGCCCGGATTCTGGCGCCTTCCCGGCCTCTTAACTGTTGCATGGACAAGTGGGATACGTCTTCTTCCGGAAATCGAAGTTGGTACATTTGACGGGCAACCGCAAGCCTTGACCGAGTATTTGATACCAATTGCGCTTGACGAATCAATAATTGAGAAGAGTGGGTCAGCGGGCGTCCATGTGCATAATAGCGCACACCACGTTCACCGACCCATATGACACTTGCCCCTACTTCTCCGATCAATTCCATTGCACGATGCGTCACTTTGGAACCTGGACCAAGCATCAATACACTAAGAGCCGCCGCAGGGATGTGTACGGTGCCGCGAACATCGGTTACGGTTATTGCATTGTCCTGTCGATTGATGACGCATCTCTCAAGGTAAACAAACGACAGACGATCACTGACCGTCGGAAGAGCATGCAAACCGAGTTTTCTCAATCCCCACCGATCAGAACCCATGACCTACCCCTCCACTGGTCGCGCAACTGTGATCAAGCCGCATCCATATGCCTTGGCTCTCCCGATTCCTTTTGTCAACGCGATCCTAAATCGCTCTACATCTGAAATGGTCAGCATCCCTTCATACGTTGCGGTACGAATCACGACTTGATGCCCGCCTCTGGAGGACTTGTAGAACTTTTTCCACTCGCTGTGCACGACCGTGAATTCCTCCGGGTCAAGAGAGAATCCGTTGACGTTTGCGCGCATCAAGAGCCAATTCTTTTGTTGATCATGGGTAACATGGGCGAAGACTTTGCCTCTACCTGTTCGTTCGTCAGACTCTCTCGGACTGCTCCTTACCGGATTCGCTCTTAACCGGAATCGCCAACGCTGACCCTCCCGTAATCTTTCAAGAAACGGGCCATAAGCTTTTGTTTCCTTCAATGAAGGATCATCCGGATATCCGAATTGAGTTGCCAGACTTGACAAATTCGGCTGTTCACGGCTCATTAACAAAAGGTAGCACTTGTCCGCAATGTAATCGATCCTCCAAAGCAAGCGATCACGAGAGTCTTCCGATCTTTTCGAATTTCGATCAAAGCACGACTCTACTGCAGCATGCAATATTTGCGGCGCCGCCAGCGCTTGTTGTGTGGTTCGATTTCGATCGTTCAGTAGTACACGTGACAGGTACATCGGCTAACCTCCCAATTCCGGGAATGGATCGTGATCTGTGCCCGGTTCTCTCATTGCATCCTGGTCAATTCTAATGATCTGCTCAGAAACACGACGAAAGCCGTACTTGCGATGCTCAAAATGATACGACAACGGCAGATCACGCTGCATATAGGCGGATCTATCTTCAGGCAAGGCATCGTGGACTAAACGCCACTCGGACAAAACAGTTTTTGTTAGCGGAGGCTCGTCCCGTAGAGCTTCCAGCAGCGGCTTGCCTTTGCGAATCCCGAGTGAGATCCTGCCTTCCGGTGGACAAGAACGACGTCCCAGGTACAGCGGATATGCAGGAAATTTCAGTGCTTGATCGATTTGGTGCAGCACGTCCTCCTCCCCTTCAAGTCCTGCAAGGAATATGGCATCAGCAAGATAGTATCGATTGGTGACATAAGCCGACTTTTCCCGTCGAACAGTATGAAAGTCTTGAATTAATGTACCTTCCTTATCCACCCGGACACCGAACTTGAGCCTTGACAAATCCTCAACGCTTTCGTTACGGGCTCTGCCCAATGCAGATGCAATCATACCGATTACGCCGCTTTTTGTCGGAACCCGTTCCGTCCCTCTGCGATCAAATTTGGCTTCGTTCCCCCACGATTGAACAGGAGCCGCAAGCCGCAACAGTAACGTACTCATACGGCATTCCTGCCTGTGATCAAATATTCAGGCAATATTACAGCCAATGTATCCAATAGATTGGGGAGCGGCATGTATTGTCCCAGTTCAGATAACAAATCGCTTGTTACATAAGACAATGCCGGTTCACACTGATATTGTCCATAGACATTGCGGGCATGATCAACCAGTCGTTTCGCGGAAGGCAATACATATCCTTCATCACTGGCCGGAACCGGACGTTCAAAAGCGCCGACGAGATTTATGGGTTGGTCAGTGCGGAGTGCAACATACACCGCATCCGGTAAAGTCCGATTTGCGAAGGTATTCTGCTTGCCGGTCGGCATGGAGCAGACAAAAGCCCGCACAAACTGCACTGCGGCCTGAACTGTATCTTCATTCAGTTGCTTATAAAGTTGATGGACGGCTAATGTTGCATAACGATACATGGTCGAGGAATTGAACTCCGTCGTCCCGATATGCCCGGCACCTAGCTGGTCTTCTTCTTGCAAATCGTCTACTGCAGTAAAGTAATCATACTCGTTACTGACTTTATGTGTCGAAATACTATGTGCAACTTGAGCAGAGGCGTCGGTGTTAAGCGATGGCTCATCAGCCACCATCCTGCCAAACAATGCCACATCAATTGCGGGAAACTCTTTCAATGCACGCATTGCTTTTTCTTTTATCGCCTTTGATATAGTTCCATGTAAAAGTTCCGGTTCGTCAACCGCCAATTGTGCCAATGCGCCGGCTTGTGAACGGCTGAGAAAGAACAATGCGTCCGTTCCTTTCTCTGCTGACTTGATTGTCAGTCCTGCCGCTTCCAGAATTTTGATCGCCATAGCTTGAGAATCATCAACAGTCGTGCGCCTTTCAATTTCCGAAGCAACCATATCGACTATTTTCTTCGTACGAACCCCCAACTTCTCTTGAGGAAGCAGTTCCCGAAACATGATGCGCATTGCTCGCTTCCAGCTTTGCGAGGAGACGCGCGAACGGGTTACTCCACCATATACGGCGGTCTTGGGACTTCCCGTGTCATCCCTGTTGATACAACTGACGGGGACAGTCTGCAATACATGAATATCGAGATAAAGACGATTCGGACTAGACATTGGATTGATCCTCCTCATTTTAATTCTTAGGATTAGAATCGGATTGTTGATCCGAAGAATACCTGTAAAAGTCTCTTCCCCATTGCAATCGGATGCCGTCCCGATAATTCGGAATCTGAAAATGAAAGAGATCCTTGGCCAATCTTGAATAATCCAGCTTGATTTCATCAGTTCGCAACAATTGGATCAAACCACGAAGATGCCATGTCAGCTCTTCGTAACTTTCCGCTGTCACGGCAGTTACGAATCGGCGTTTGATTGCATCTTCCCGTTCCAAGTTCCGGTTAATCAACTGCCGCATCGCTTGTCCAAGCGAGACATTGCTTTCATGCATGCATTGATTCTTGATATCCTTGCCTTGTTGATGAAGCGCAAACAATGTCAATGCAGAATATACAGCCCATTCTCCATAACTGGGACGATCATTTTTGCTGAGCAAACTTTCCGGCAAGCCTTCCAGCGTAATGTCCCATAATTCCGGCAGACTGCCGGGAGCTTTTCCAATGCCGCGCCGCAACTTGGCCAAAGTGGCGTCTATCATTGGCTTGCTATAGGACTGAACCATTCCTGATATGCGTGTGTTAACATATTGTCGAACCAAATCCGCATTTGACTGCTTCACGCACTCTTCCCCCCTTTCAATGTTTCTTTATTATGGGTTCGATAGAGGAAACGGTTGTAAGCTTGAGGAATGGAATAAGCAACTTCCTTGTTATCTTCTTTCACAATACGTTCACCGTAAGCACGGATACCGTATTTCTTAATCATCTCCTCTCCTAATTGTCGTATAATTTTTTTCGCTTCGTTCCACCATCTCATTGATGCTTCATGAGGTTCATCATTTACCGGATCAATGCTTTCAAGCCAACGCCGAAAAGGTTGATCGAGACAATAAAATGCATGTTCCCGTGCGGCACCAGCTATTCGGCTCAATCGCTTCTTGTTTTGATCTCCCTTCATTGATGCTCCCGTTGCAATGGCTATATCCTGGGCAAGTTGTCCGAGCAGCCAAACCAGTTGATCTGTAGTCTCAATCTCCTCAATAATGCGCTTAATCCATCGATCTCCGAATTCACTGGATTCCAAAATATCCCTGTGAATTGAAATTCCGTCGCTAAATACATCGTTGAATGAACTGTTACTGGCATCGTAGGTTATAGCTGCGATTCGAAAGTGAACAAACGTACGACTCAGATAATTGGCAAATTTCAATCTCCTTATCCAACTAATGACTCCCGGGCTGTGCAGTTCTTCACTATTGACAAAAAGCGCTGCAAACTCTCTCCAAAGTTGACGTGACGGGTCATGCAACTTGGGAATAAATTGTACGGCGCCCCTTTTTTTATTCTGAACCTTCTTCCACAATGTCATCTGCTCAACAAATGCGTTTTCTTCCGAAAAGACATCCCCTCCTAGAAGAGAATAACCGACCACTTTATTTCCATCACGATGTAGCAAAATCCGTCTTGATTGTAAAGTAAGAAGCGCTGCAGGATTTTCCGGCTGCGGGATCAGTGACCGCTCCTTGCTCCTTACTGTATCAAGTTCCCAAACGGCTTCACCTGGCCCCCATAACGACTTCCCGTCACGCAGGAGCGTAAAATTCAACATCAAGGTTTCAAACAGATTATCGCCTTCTGCTGCTACCAATCCCAGCTTTCCCAACCACCCAAGTCCGGTACTTGGCAGTTTTCCTCCTTCTGGATCTTTCCCCTTAGGCTTGACTGAAGCATCATCAAATCCGTTCAGATGCAATAGCCAACGCGCCGATTCTGCAAAAGAAAGCGCTTCTTTCGCTTCTCCGCTTCGGGATGAAAACAATCGAAGTTTGTTGCCGCTTTGGGCTATTTCACCATTTAGTTTGGCTGCGGTATATTTTGTGGGGTCTTTAACTAACCCTTCCTTTAATTTATGCTCGGGCACCTGATAAAACGGCCGTTCTGGATGAAACAGCCAGAATCGATCCTCATAGTGCTCCAGGTATTCACGCAGTATGGGATCAGAGAATGCTCCCTTATCCCAGATCTCTTTCCAACGCTTCAAGGCAGCATCGGGTGTTGCTCCAGGTTCGGACTCATACAGCGGCTCATATTCACCTTGTGGATTGTATCTTCCGTACACGCAATGCAATATGGCCAGCAGCAATCTCAACACAGCGATATCCTGTGTCGGAAGTTCTCCGGCAAGACCCCGATACTGATGAGCTCTCTCAAATAGCTCGATCAATCCAACTTCCATCGTCTTGCCCTCTTGGTCCATAACCATAATCCATGGTTCTCTCAGCAGATTAAACTCAATCTCGTTTTGTGTCACTTTTGTTCCCTTCCTCCATTACGGCATATTCCAACCCGTAATCGGGGTGGTAGGTTATTCGATACTTCCCCAAATTCGCAGAAAGATCTTCATCTAAGACAAGAAACAATTCTCCACGCAACCAAGGCGATTGTTGCCAGGCACTCAAAAGCTTCATGTTCATCTGTTCAAGGTTGCGTATCGTTTCATCTAGTTGCTTGCATTTACCTCCCACAGCAACCGGCAACCTGACCGTGCATCGCGCCAATTTGCGTGCCAATTCCGCAGGTGGCTCACGAAATGGATCCAGTTCCGATCCTTGCTCGATCCAAGGCAAAAAGCGCAGACGCCCCTCTTCATCCCGTCGTATTAAAATGACTTCAATCGAATCTTCCGTGTCCCTTACCGATGCTTCCCCTTTCTGGTCAGGCACATCGGTATTCAGCCAATCAATCATGTTTGGCGTGTATTGGGGATCATCCAAGCGAAAAGCATCAGCCTCTCTTCTCTTTTGCTCAATCAAGCGGATATGCTCGGCTTCGGCTTTACGGTACGCTTCCCGATCAGACATGAGCGGAATGCGGAAATCATAGACGTCTTGCACAAGTTCGGAGATATCACCGGGGAGATACAGAAGTTCAGGCAAGCGAGCCAATGTTCTCATTAAGAGACATTTGCCATAGATAGCCATACTTGCACTATCGAACTCATCTGCCACTTCATTTATTCCCAAAATAAAGCAAATAGCTTGTTGCAACAGATGTGGCCTGTCTCTGTCATGACGATGTAAGCGCCCGATTCGCTGCAAAAGCAAATCGATCGGACAAATGTCCGTAAACAATATATCAAAATCAATATCCAGAGATTGCTCAAGCACTTGAGTCCCGACTACAATCCGCAACCGGGGCCGCTTTCTCTCGAAATCTGATTTCCCCAATTCCTCCAGCAACGTTTTTTCCTTCTTGACCCGATCCGGTGCCAAAAACCGTGAATGCAATAAATGCACCACATTATTGCCAAATCGTTCTTTTAGTAATCGGGCGAATTTCTGCGCACGGTCGACGGAATTGACGATAATTCCAGCGCATCCCCCATTACTTAACAGTTCCTCAAGCTTTGCAGTGATCATTTCATCCTTGAGGTATTGAATTTTTACTTGCTTCTGATTATCACTCGAAGGAACAACCACTTGCTTGATCTTACCGCCATCCGTGAAAGTAATGAGCGGATATGCCCGACTGACCGCCCAATCCAAATTTTCTTGTACCGGGACATCCTTCATTCGATTCAGAGGATCAATGGATCGTCGCTGTTCTCCGGATTGAAATTTCTTATTGCAGTATGCTTTAATGACCATCTTTCGCCGATCCGCAGGAAGTGTGGCCGAAAGCACAATGACAGGAACTCCATACGTTCCCAGCCAATTCAAAGCCCGCTCAAGATAACAGTTCATGTATGCATCAAAGGCATGGCATTCATCAATGATGACAACCTTGTTGGCGAGACCAAGATGACGAAGCATGACATGTTTCTGTTTCAATGCAGCCATCAAGAGCTGGTCAATTGTGCCGACCACGAAATCATCAAGCATGGCTCTCTTGCGGCCGGCAAACCATTCGTGAACATATACACCTGGATCATCGTCGATACTGATATTGCTTCCATACGCCAAGTTTCGGAAATCCTCGTTGAGTTGAGCTTTCCCGTGTACCAGGCGTACGGATTGCAGATCCTCTGTATCCAATCTTTTCACCCATTTCACCAATCTGGGGAAAATGCCATCAGAAGTTGCTTGAGTCGGTAGAGCAAAAAACACGCCCCTGCGTCTGGTTATGTCAGCCATGACCTCCGCAGCAACGAGGGCCGCCTCTGTCTTTCCTTCACCCATTGGTCCCTCGATAACAATAATGCCAGGAGAATGAATGTGCTGAAGAGATTCTTTGACCGCTTCCTGCAGTCTACGTGGAGCACTAATTCCGAATCGCACACTATACAGATCATCGCTCATCCATAAATTTTCCGTTTCCCAAGGCTGGGAAAGTCCTAGCCTCGACCAACCTTTCGCGGAGCGCTGTTGTGAATCCGGCATAATCCTGTCATCGAAACGGATATAGGGAAACAAGCTTTCATCGCTCGCAATCCAATCCGCTACAATCAACAAGCCGCTCAACAGAACCTGAGCTTGCACATCGATTACCGGCAATTCGGTTATTGCAATATATCCCGCACGCGCAAGCGCGTAGTCAATCAATTCTTGCCAGACGTTCTGCCATGCTTTTTTTCCATCTCTGTTCACATGGAAATTCTCCGGGTAGACGTCCATCCCGTTTTCCAACACTTGTCGAAGATCAGGCGGCTTCCCATGATGTGCACCTAATACGACAGCCACGCTCTCAGGACATCCCGCATGATGCAACAGCATTTGAGATGCCAATGCATGCGGTGTCTTTCCTCGACTTGTGAAAAATTCATATCGCTCAATAGGCAGACCCGCAACCATGATCTGTTCATATATCCGTTCATCCAATTCGTAATAGCCGCATTTCTGTGACGCAAAAACTGGCGTCGCCTTTCCGATGTCGTGGGCGGCGGCCAAGAAAATAAACAGTTTTTCCGCATCCTCGACCATACCGCCGATTCCTTCAGCTATCCGCTTCTTTACCCCTTCGGACACCCAATTTTTCCATAACAAACAAGCTACCTCGGCCGTATCTTCCAAGTGAACTGGCAGTGGCAGCCAAAGCAGGTCACCCTGTCGTGATTTTTTGGCCCATAAGCTTCGTGATTGTACTGAAAATTTCGACATTTTCTTGGACTCCCGTTTTTCCGCATAATACTTATAGGCTAATGGCATATCCGCCTAGATCACCATTATTATATATCATTTCTGGTTCTTTCTTCCACAATCTCGAATATATATTTTGACTAAGTACCTATCCGAAAACCTCTGCGCAGCGGAAACAAATCCAGGCGCAGGCAAAATGGAGCATGGCCTCGTAGTTCTCCACTTTCTTTTCCCAACGAATGAACAAGCGGCGAAAGCGATTCATCCAGGAGTGGGTCCGTTCGACCACCCATCGTCTGGCCCGGTATCCGGGAATCGCCGCTTTTTCTTCTTTCTCTTCGCCGCGCGAACGCAAATGAAGGACATATCCC
>Ga0310827_101067_pt1 | contig 15912 bp, 9 predicted proteins | sample WT_ome_2_FD_201309 | JGI IMG/M metagenome (GOLD analysis project Ga0310827, IMG submission 201309) | Sorghum-adapted microbial communities enriched on wild type (WT) sorghum from Joint BioEnergy Institute, Emeryville, California, United... ... | reverse complement strand
TTGCCGAAGCACATGAAGCCCTTCAACGAATGTTTGAAGAACGTTATAATTAACCAAATAATGTAAATCAATGAGATAAGGGGGATTCTCTCTTTCCACACAGGAGACTGAATATTCAGTCTCCTGTATGGAGGAAACCAGTCTTCCCCTCTATTCTAAATCTATTTCAGAGATACCCTATCTATCTTACATTACACAAAATTCTTGACGGTACCTCTTCATCTCTGTTGTTGGTAAATAAAGGAAGTTGATGCCGGATCTGAAAACTTCTTTTCGATATTTAAGTTAAATAGAAAATCTAATATTTTTCTAATGTTTTTGTTCTTTATTTTTATATTTTTGTATATTTGTATTAAGAAAATATTAATTGCTAGACCCTTGCAAAAAATATGTCATATCGGAAATCGTCTAAAACTGGATTATTTACAGAACTTTTGTCGTTTCTGAAAATAAAAAAGGACATTCTTACCTTGGGAAGGACGTGAAAAAACATGGATGATCGAAAAGAAGATTGTCCTTTTTGCGGAGCCAATCTACAGGGAAACCCAATTCCGAAAGAACTGCAGCACCACTACGGCAATGCCACCCACTTTAGCAGAAAAATCGGCATATCAAATCTGGAAGCAGACCGGGTGATTAAATGGCAATGTCCAGATTGTAAGGGAGAATGAGAGCGGGAATGAGGAAGGAGAAGTACGTAAAGCTTCTCATTTTTATCTTTTAAAAATAAAAAAGAACAGCCCCGCTGAGATTCCTCTCCTCACAGAGCTTTTCGATATTTTTTGAAAATCTTTGAGCAGTGACAAGCATCATCCACTTTATTTAACAATTTATGGTTGACATTTACAATAAAAGGTATTATGATTAATAAAAAATTAACCGTCAATGTCCCTGACGGATTAGGAGGTTGAGATGAGCCTATTTCAAATGAAAACGAAACCCCACGGAATTGAAAGAGGCGGTGAATTCTTACGGGAAAACTACATCTGTATTGGCTGGCCGGGCATAGGAGATTTAACACACGCTACGAAAGACACTATTCGTGAACGACTGGCAAAAGTGTATAAGTACGAAGGTCAACAACTGTCCACTTATTTGGGATTCGTAAACACTTTTGTTCGAACTATGCAGAAAGGCGATTATGTCCTAATTTCTGAAAACGAATACGTTCATCTGGGAATCATCGGACCTTACAAGTATGTAAAGGAATTTGACAATGACACTGACGGTAAATGCCACCAAAGAGATGTAAATTGGTTGGTGACGGTCCAAAAGAGCGAGTTAAACGCAGAGGTTCAAGAACTGTTGAGAAATCGCGGAACAGTTACTCAGTTCAAACATCCTATTGCTAAAGCAGAACTTGATAAGCTGCTCAACAAAAAGAATAAAATTCAAAGCAGCGTTTCCATTCCAAAAGAAAAACTTTCAAAAGCATTAGATATTGTGTATAAAGCAATGGAATCCGAGAATGAAGAATTACGACTCAAAGCAGCTGCCATATTATTAAACTATATAAAATAAGAAGAAGGGAAGGAATACAAATGGCCAACTATTGGGTTATGAAAACATTTAAGGAATGGGCTGACTCATTTATCGAAAACAGTGAGATTGGTGTAGATGAGAAAGGAGTGGACCAAAATTATAATCAATATCCGCACAACCAGCCACCGCTTGACAATGTACGTATATTACGCAGGTTTAATCAGTTTTGCAAATGGGCGCAACAAGGTGACTATGTGGTTGTGGGAGTAGGTCCAACAACTACATTTAAAATGAAATTAATCGCTCGTATAACCGGTGATTATAATTTTGATCCGAATCATCCCTTATACAGACACATTCGCAAAGTAGAGATCATGAAAGTTTTTGATGAACCCATTGATATAGAAAAATGGTCACAAACTCAAAGAATAGAACTAATCGATGACAACGACTTTATCGATTCCCTTGTAAGCGTATTATAACAAAAAGGAAGGAGCTTGGCTAATCAATGATTAAATTGCAGCTGAGCTTCTTCCATTTTACGTTTCATGTTTAACAAAATCAAAACCTTGTAAAAAAAGACCTCAGAGTCTTCCTCCTTTGTCAAAACATCTGTTCGACAAATATTGAGAGGACAAAGGCATCCTGCTTAAAAAAGGAGATGAAATACAATGGCTATTTATAAACTATCCCGTTCATTTTCTTGTCCTCTAACCTTAATCGATTTCCGTGCGTAAGTGATTGCTGTTTTTTTCATTCACTCCATACCTTTGTAAATTTGTAGTTTACTCTTGAAACAGGTTAACTAGTTTAAGATGTAACTACTTTTGATGATTGATTGGGTAAAGGGTAAAGTAGTTACAAGTTTTAATTTCACCACCACCTCTTAACTAGTTAAGTAAACTAGAAAACTTAACTCATTAAAGAATTAAAAAAGCACACCCTCCAAAAGTCAGGAAGGGTATGCTAGGAGTATTTTTCTTAAAACCACTTTTTATTCAAAAATAAATTTATGAAATTTTTTCCACAAGAGAGGGAATTAACATAATGCTGATATACCTAGAGGTAACTACTCAATGATCTTCATTAGTCAAAGAATATAGATGATCTAGTTAATTTAGATAAAGAGGTTAAATGAATAAGGCTTTTCCATAGTGACTTGCTGAGATCATCAATTTTCAGATAAAGCAACGATCGCTTTACCTTTTTCTTTTTTGTGATAAAAGTAAGAAAAAGAAAAGCCCCGCAGAGATGTCTCTCCGCAGAGCTTTTCGATATATTTCGCTCGATGATAAAGCACTATTTCCTAAGAAGATTACTTATCAACAATAACTACTTTTACAGGTACTTGATATCCACCAAAGTTAAATGTTGCTTTAAACGTTTCACCATTATCAGCTCCAGAGATAGCCACAGAAGCAGTACCGTTAGCAGTAATTGTATGATTTGCTGTGCCGACACTTGTATAGTCAGTAACTAGAATTGATGATGATGCTGTAGTTGTGTCTGCAAAAGTAATTGCACCATCTTCAGGGTTGATTGTTACTGTTTCACCATATTGATCCTTTACAGTTGCTTTATCTACTAATGCAAACAGATTAGCAGCTTTGATATCATTATTTGAATGCTGTACTTTAGCAACACCATCATCTACTTTTGCTTTATCAAATTTAACAGAAGCTACTTGAGGTTTCGCTTGTGTAATTGTAAACTCTTGTGTTAACTGTTTACCATTAGCATTAATAGTAATTACTGCAGTACCTTTTGCCTCAGTGGCATCTTTTGCATATTGAACAAGTGATTTTCCCTCTCCTGCATTTCCAGCACCTTCAACGTTTAATTGATAACCGTGTGATTCGTTTGGTTGAATTACTTCAATACCTTTCGTTGGGCTTGTAACAGTGTATGCGCTTGATGGAAGTACAACCTTCTGACCATTCGCTAATACACCATATACTACAACATCACGAACATAAGTATCAGTATCACTTTGGCTAGAATTGATGTCCACTTTAGAATCATCATATAATGGATCAATTGCTTTTACTTCGTATGATACATATTCATCAGCTGCTGATACGCGGGAAGTAAAGTTATATTCACTACCTGGAATAGGTTTTCCTGCATTATCAAGAAGCGTTAGAGTAACTGTTTCTGTTCCTTTCGCTTTACCATTAAGAACAAATTTACCTGTATTAACAGTAATTGTATCTTGAGTTGTATCACTATTAGTACCAGATGTAACAAAGTTAAGAACTGTAGTTGATGGAATCGTAGCCTTAACTTGATAATTACCCGCTGATGTACCCACTTTATTAGTTAATGGAAACTCTCGCTCATATTGGTCTTTTACTACAATATTGCTTAGTCCAAGTTCAAATTTTTGACCTTTTTCTACGTTAGTAGTAACATCTTTCACACCAGCAATGTAAACTGGCTTAGCTGCTTCTTTTACATCAACAACGAGGTTCACAACTTTTTGAGTTGGTGTAATAGCTGTTACTGTTACTTTTGTTGGATCTTTGACATCTGTTAAGTCTAATACAAGGTTTGTAGTATTTGCTTTTGCATCTTTAACAAATTTAACGCTTCCCGCTGTTGAACTAATGTTAACTGCATTCAATAATTCATACTTATCAACTTTGTTTCCTTGTTTATCGTAAGCCTCGAATGGAAGCACGACTTTTTCTTTTGCTACAGCTAATTCAGGTTGAGAAAGAACTAAGTTATCAACCTTTGATCCTTCTTTAACTTCAACTTCATATTGTGCAACTTTTGCAGATGCTAATGAAATAATTGAAACTGTTGTTTTACCTGCTGTTGCACTTGAAGTATCAAGTTTCAATGCAATACGTTTTTTACCGTCTACTGTGATTTCTTTAAAATCACTTACTGTAGCTTTTGCCACTAGTGGGTTTGAAGAGTTAACAACTACACTGTTTGGATTTAAATCATTAGCTTTCAATTCGTTACCATACTGATCCTTTGCATTGATTAATAGGTAGAAATCATTCGCTTTATTGTCTTCACTAAGTTCCTTTTTATCTGCATTGTAAAGACCTTCAATTGTTACATCGCTTACTTTTGAAGCATCACTAACAGTTAATACTTTGCTCGTAGCAGTTGCAGTTTCGCTATGAACAAGCGTTAAACTTAATTTGTCACCAGCTTTAGGATTTGTTAAACCTGAAATGGTAATGATACCTTTTGCTGCGTCTACAGATGCAGAACCAGAACTTGGTGTTGCAGCAATTGTTGTTTTTGCAGTGATATCTTCACCATATTGATTATACACTTTGTAACCAACACTAACTGAGTTAGGTGAAGAAGAACTTGCCAATATTGCAAGATCAGATGCAAATTCAATTTTTGCCACTTTTTCGTTTTCAACTTTAACAGTTCCAGTCAATGCTTTGTCTGTTAAACCTGTTACGTTTACAGTATAATCACCCGCAAATAATTTGCTTGCAAGTTCAATTTGAGCTGCAGTTTTATCTTTATTCCAAGTGATTTTTGAAACGTTAGCAGTGATATTGCCACGTTTTACTTCAAATTTAGCTTTAGTATCGTCAACAGCCTTGTTAAATTTAACTTCTAATGATTTAGCATTAATCGCACTTACCGATTCAACTTTTGGTGTTTTTGCATTTTCAACAGCATTCAATGCACGTTGAATCATTAATGCGAAGTCACCACGTTTGATATTAGCATTTGGGTTAAAGTTGCCTTGATCATCGCCTTTTAAAATTCCGTTAGCAACAGCTGTTTTTACATAAGGAACAGCCCAGCTTTGAATGTTCGCTTTGTCACCGAATGTTAATTCTGTAGAACCGGTAAAACCAAAAGCTTGAACAATGATTTTAGCTGCTTCTTGACGAGTTAGGTTATTGAATGGATTGAATTTACCATTTTCGTCCCCGCCAAAGATACCTGCTTTCGTTACTGCTACGATATACTTGTATGACCAGTTGTCAGTGGATACATCAGGATAATTTTCAGTACCTGTAGTATCAAGTTTAAGAGCAGTTGCTAAAATTTTAGCAGCTTGTTCACGAAGTACAGGATCATTCGGTTTAAAAGTACCATCTTCAAAACCGTTAAGAATGCCTTGACCAACTAAATTATTAATTGCGTCTGCATATTCACCAGAGGCAGGTACATCTGGAAATTTTGTTGAAGCTGCAAAAGCGGCAACCGGAGTTACAGCTGTAGCAGCCATTACTGCAGCAGCAGTTGTTGCAAAGGCTTTACGACTAGTTTTTTGCTTAGCCATTTAAGTTTTCCTCCCTAATTGAAAATATATATTATCTTGGAAACTACCACTGTTGCATCCTATGTATTTAGTTTCCTTAAATAATAGATAACAAGCAGATTACTGTTACAATTACTAGTTTATTGAATTCTGTGCCATAAGTCAACAATTTTTAGGAAAAAAATTGTAACTTTGGTAATGTTTTCCGACTTGTTTTTCTATATTGGAGTATTGCATATTTCTTATAAAAAATCAACTATTTTTATAATCTTTTTAAAATACCCCTTTTTTTAAAGTTTAATTAATTAATCGTTACAAATTCGGAATAAAAATGATTACCATTTACATCCGTACAGGTTCAGAAATGTAATCAATTGTTTCCGTCCCAGTTATCATAGTCTATTACACCTAAATACAAAGCATGGGCCGCTTTGTCACGGTATGTTGCAGAACCAAGTTTTTTCGCATCTTCACTGTTGGTAATAAACGCTAATTCTACTAATGTTGCCGGAATGGTGTTTGTCTTTAACACACGATACGTATTCGTCTTAACACCGCGGTTTGTTGTACCTAATTCATCAACCAGCCGTTTTTGCATCAAGGTCGCAAGTTGTTTGCTTTCTGTTGCACGATTTCCGCCATTATAGTAGTAAGATTCCGTTCCATTAGCAGAATTTCCGGTATGGGAGTTTATATGAATGCTGATAAAAATGTCCGCACCTTGTTTTACTGCATAATTCACTCGTTCATCCAAACTAATATATGTGTCATCATTACGAGTCATGACAACTTTATATCCGCCATCTGTCAAATATTTTTCTAACCGGGTCGCAACATCCAACGTAATATTTTTTTCTACCAGTCCATTTCCGCTTGCACCCGGGTCACTTCCTCCATGTCCGGCATCAATGGCAATCGTTTTCTTTTTGGACGGTTGCGGGTTTGGAGGTGTTGTTTGACCCGGTTGATCGGCAACATACGCTGAGCTTACGTAACCTGTTTGCCCGTTGAATGTGATGGCGTACCAAGATTCGCTCTGACCTGTGACAAGAATTGCAGACCCATAAGTTAACTTCCCAATAATTTGGTACCCGGTACCCGGACCGGAACGTACATTCAATACATCGGCCGTCACATATTTTGTCACCGGGTTGATCGTCTCATCCGCTGTTCGAAATTCTGCATTTACAGCACGGGCAACCATTAGAGCAAATTCAACCCTCGTGATTGATTTGTTCGGCATAAATACATTGCCGGGGTAACCATTAGTAATGCCTGCTGTTTTTAGTTTGTTAATTGCCGCCGCTGCATCGGGATTGGTTGGCATATCAGTAAAATTAACAGATGATGTTTCGTTGAGATTGAACGCCCTTACAATTAAATAGGCCATTTCCAGTCTCGTCATATTGTCATAAGGTCGGAACAATCCATTTCCGTCACCTTGAATGATTCCTTTTTGATAGGCCGATTGAATGTAACCGGATGCATAGGACTCAGAGCCTACATCAGAAAAGGAAGTTTTTTGTCTTGTCCCATCTAATTTCAATGCCCTGCCAATCATCGTTGCTGCTTCTTCACGTGTTACCGCTTGGTTCGGCCGGAACTCTCCATTCGGATAGCCGGTAATAATATTATTAGTCAATAAGTAACTGATTTCACGTTGATATTGGCTCGGTACATCCTGAAAAGTGCTTGCCGAAGCCTCTTTTACTAAAAACATGTTGCCTGCTATCAATAAAACAAAAAATAAATAAAAGTAACTCCGAATGTTCTTTTTCAACGTTCACTCTCCTATCTTGCTAATTTATGTGGTTCATCGCACTTAACAATGGGTTTATTGGTTTTATATAGAGTAGCGGGTACGGTAGCCTTGTTTGAGGACATCCGGTTTATCGGCAGGAGAACCATGCCCACCGTTGCTCCATGTCAAGACCCTTCTAATAAACTATCTATGTTATACCACCACACAAAAGTGCGAATACCCATTTATTTTTTCTTCACCCGTACATATAAAATTTTACAATATTTTCTCCTACAAATGGTATAGAAAATGGCAAATTTCGTAAATTCCAGGAAAATAGTCCTATGTCTTTCTCAGCTAAACTTGTAAATTACATCTATTCATTTTCGACATTTTTTGATAGATTTATAATTATAGAACATAAGAGGAGATGATGTGGGCTAATGAAAAAATATTCTCTGGTGACCATTTTCATTTTGATTTTCGCCTTTTATACCCCAAAGGCATTCGCGGAAAATCAAACAAGTGATATTCGTGGTCACTGGGCAGAAGCAGAAATGCAATTTTTAATTAACAAAGGGATTATTGTCGGCGATGGGAATAACCAATATTCTCCGGAACGCTTGATTACTCGGGCAGAATTTACGAAGATGATTGTTGCTTCCCTTGGATTAACGCTTGTAAGTGAAGGCGCAACATATCAAGACGTTCCTCCAAAAAGTTGGTATTATCCGTATATAATGACTGCTACTGTAAACGGTCTCGTTGAGGGTGTCGGTAACGGAACTTTTAATCCTGAAGGGGACATTACCCGGCAAGAAATGGCAAAAATCATCGCTAATATACCGGCCGTAGCCGCATTGTCTGGTAATCAAGCGCCTGTTTCATTTGCCGATAGCGAATCGATTGACGAATGGGCTTATTCTGCTGTTCAGTTATTGGCTTCAACTAATTTAATAAAAGGAAGAACTGACAATAACGGGAACTTGGTATTTGCTCCGCACGCTTCTTTATCCCGTGCTGAGGCATGTGTTGTAATTGCAAGATTAATAGGAATTCTTAATCCTAATGAACAACCCGTTGAACAACCAGCTGAAACAGTTATTACAACAACGGACTATTCATCTGATTTTTCCTCTGTTGTGGATAAACAAGCAAAAGTAAGTCCAAAAGTAGATGGTGCGGGAAAATTTCTTGCAACAGCGGATTTGGTAGCTTATTACGTCAACCCAAATAATTTTCCAAGTACGAGTCCGGAATTTTACCAGTTTTTAAAACTTAGCTATACACCGGGACTTAATGCTGCTGAAATTAATGAAAATCTGTTGCCTGTAGATGAAGGGAATCCGTTGAAAGGGACCGCAGAATATTTTATTATGGCCGGTGAAATGTACAATATTAACCCGATCTATTTAATTGTTCATGCATTACATGAAACAGGGAAAGGGACCTCAGCTTTATCAAAAGGAATTCTTGTTTCCAGTGTGGGTGGAAACCCGGTTGAACCAAAAGTTACCTATAATATGTTTGGTGTTCGTGCATTGGATGCCGACCCGAATAAGTACGGGTCTGAGTATGCTTATGGGGAAGGCTGGTTTACACCGAAAGATGCCATTCTTGGTGGTGCAAAATACATTGGTAACGGGTATATCAACAATGGCCAGGACACATTATATAAAATGAAGTGGAATCCGGGGAACCCTGCCACCCATCAATATGCCACTCATGTCCAGTGGGCAACTGCTCAGGCAAAAAGACTGTATGAAACCTATCAAAAATTACCTTCAGCAAGTAAATATTTTGATGTGCCGAGATATGTAAACCAACCCGCTTCATCGCCATTGCCGCCGGGAGAAAAACAATATGCTGTATTACCTGGGCCGGCAAACGGGACTAAAGGGATAACGGTCGGTTCTGTCAACTTACGGACCTATCCGAATACAGCAACATCGGCTAATATTATTACTACATTAGCTGATGGAACAAGTATGGATATCATCGGACAAAATGGTGGTTGGTACTATGTGACAGCAAACGGACAAACAGGATGGATTTCCGGAGCCTATGTAAAGCTTATTGATGAATTAAAAGTACAAGCAATGTCCGGCAGTTTATACATTCCCAGCAATCCCGTAGATGAATCAAATCTCAGTTCATCGGAGAATAATCAGCTCTATACCGAGGAATTGGACGAAACCGGCTCGGTTGACATCGAAAGCAATGTACAATAAGGTTTAGCTTCTCGTAAGTTTATTGTAGCGTACCGAAATTTTGGCAGTAATAAACAGTAAGGCGTTTGGTTGCTTTTTTGGGGTCTGATTTAAACTTGTTAAGAATAAACGGTGGGGCGCTTACTTGTCGTATTATTTTCTTGTGGGAACAAACGGTAGGACGCTTGATCACTTTTGCCAGACCACATTTATTTTGCCGGGAATAAACAGTAGGACGCTTGATTCCTTTTGCATGGCCGGATTTATTTTGCCGGGAATAAACGGTAGGACGCTTGATTCTTTTTGCATGGCCGGATTTATTTTGCCGGGAATAAACAGTAGGACGCTTGATTCTTTTGCATGGCCGGATTTAAATTTGCTAAGAATAAATCGTTGTGCGCTTACTTGTCGTATTATATTCTAGCGGGAAAGAACAACAGGACGCTTAATCCATTGCGTCCTGCTTTTTATTTGACTCCCCTTTTTAAAAAACTGTTGATTTTTTTGTTGAAACATAATCGTAAATAATTTTGTCGCAGAGAGACGGTCTCGGAACCACATATCACCTTTTTATCGGAAAATTTGTCGCAGAGAGCTGTTCTCGGAACCACTTTTCACTTTTTTATCGGAAAATTTGTCGCTGAGAGCTATTCTCGAAACCACATTTCACTTTTTTATCGGTGAATTTGTCGCAGAGAGACGGTCTCGGAACCACATTTCACTTTTTTATCGGAAAATTTGGCGCAGAGAAGAATTCTCGAGACCACATCTCACTTTTTTACCGCTAAATTTGTCGCTGAGAGAATTAAATAATAATTTAATCACTACAAATTTTATGAAAACATCCTATTTATCAGATGTTCCGACATCCCTCTATTCTGGAATACATTTTTATGGTATATTAATGGGTATTGAGAGAAAAAAATGGAGAAGTATAGCTACTTATGGAAGAGAGTTTTTCATCATCTCTAACGAAACGTAAAGGAGATTGACAAATTCATGCGCACTGTAACTATTATGAATGTGCCGTTTATTCATATAGATCAAGAGTCCTTTGTAAAATTACTGGCCGAACGGATTGAGCAAAAGGAAAAAACGTTTGTTGTCACTGCCAATCCGGAAATCGTCATGAAAGCAAATGAAGAGCCGGATTTTATGCAGCTTATTCAACAGGCTACCTATATTACTGCTGATGGAATTGGTATCGTAAAAGCAGCCAAGCTTCTGAATGACCCGCTGCCGGGAAGAGTGACCGGTTATGATACGATGATGCAACTGCTTAAAATTGCCAATGAAAAACAATATCGTATTTATTTACTTGGCGCAAAGAAAGAAACGATTGAAAAAACGGTTGCGAATCTTCAGCATCAATTTCCAAATATACAAATTGTCGGTTATCATGATGGTTATTTTGATTGGGAAAAAAACACGATTGCCAAAGAAGTCGCAGCGCTAAAACCGGACATGACTTTTGTTGCCTTAGGTGTACCAAAGCAAGAAAAGTGGATTGCTGAAAATTTTCATCACTTTACGCACGGCCTTTTTATGGGAATCGGTGGCAGTTTCGACGTCATTGCCGGTACAGTAAAACGCGCACCGGAAATTTGGCAAAAGCTCAATCTTGAATGGTTTTACCGACTTATTAACCAGCCGACAAGGTGGCGCCGGATGCTTGCTTTACCTAGATTTGCCGGTAGGATATTGTTAATGAAAGTTAAAGGAGCTTCTAAATGAGTCAGACCACCTTTGTCAAGAGCGCATTCATTCTTACAATCGCAAGCTTACTTTCAAAAATATTAGGAAGTATTTTCCGAATCCCATTGCAAAACATAGCCGGGGATGAAGTACTCGGAATTTTTAGCCTTGTCTATCCGGTCTATATGGTTGCCCTTTTCTTATCGGTAGCCGGAATACCAACAGCCATTTCAAAACTAATTGCCGAAGCCAGGGCAATTAATAATCAAGTGAACATACGTGAAATTTATACCACAGCAAGTATTCTTTCTCTTTTCTTTGGTGTGATCAGTTTTGCAATTATTTATTTCTTTTCAACACCAATCGCAAATGCATTAGGTGGTCCGGAAACTCGGATTTCTTTAATCATCGTTTCTGCTACCTTAATTATTGCCCCATATATGGCTGTTTATCGCGGTTATTTTCAAGGATTCGAGGATATGAGACCGACCGGAACTTCCCAGGTCATCGAGCAGTTTATTCGTGTTGCGCTAATACTACTTATGGCTTATTTCCTAGTTTCCGCAGAAGCGAGTACTGAAGTCATCTCAGGCGGTGTGATGGTGGGTTCCGTATTAGGAGCGCTTGCCTCACTTATTTATTTACGAATGATCTATGCGCGCTCCTCATTTAAGGTGAAAAAAATTACTGCTTATACATTTACTATATTTAAAAAATGGAGTAAACAGATTTTACAAGTATCGATTCCGATTGCCATCGGATCGATTACAATGGCCTTATTGAATTTTATTGATTCATTTACCGTACCGCTCGGATTACGTCAAGCCGGCGTAAGTGCAGAAAAAATTACATATTTATATGGAATCTTTAGTCGCGGCACCACCCTTGTTCAAATCGTGACGGTATTTGCTTCTTCCATTGTTATGCCTTTGATTCCGGCTATAACGAAAAGAATGCTGACACGGGATATGTCGGGAACCCGTTCTATTATTGAACGTTCTTACTATCTGACCCATTTTATTTCTTGGCCGGCTGCATTAGGACTGGTTGCCTTGACATTCCCTCTCAATCTGAGCTTATTTACAAATCTGGAAGGGAGCATGGTTTTAGCCATTACTGAATTCAGTTCTGTTTTTACTTCCCTCGTGTTGCTAGGAACCGGCGTCTTGCAAGGGATTGGTTTGGCCAATATCAGTGCTTTTATTATTATTTTAGGTGTCGTTTTGAAAATCATTATTAATCCTATGTTCATCCGAATTTTCGGTTTGAACGGGGCTGCTTGGGCAACGCTGACTGTATATCTTGTACTTTTTCTGATCAATAGTATGATTATTAATAAACATTTGAAATTTAATCTTTTTAACAAGCAGATCGGAAAGATTATTTTTGCCTCCGTCATTATGGGAGCAGTTATTGGGATTCCTACGTTGTTTTTCGACTTATCCGAATGGACAAGATTACAAGCACTCGGATATGTTTTTATAGCAATTATATGTGGTGTAATTATTTACTTTTTACAATTATTTTTATATAAAGGAATTGATAAGAAAGAAATACAAAAGCTCGTGAAAAAAACGAGGACAAGTTAAATCTGTTTTTCCGTCTGATCGGTTTGGAAAATATTTTATTAAACAAAATTTTCAAGGAGTATAGCAAGGTTTAATAGATCATTGTCACTCCCTATATAAAAATGGAGTCGGGGAGAGGGTTTACTCACCAGTCCCATTTTTCTTTGCAAAAAGGCAAGCACTCTTTTCATAAGGGGGGTATTTCATTTGCACATTGTAATTTCAGGTTATTATGGTTTTGATAATGTTGGTGATGAAGCCATCTTGTTTTCCATTATCAAAAACTTAAGATACCTCGATTCGAAAATAAATATAACGGTTCTTACCAATAATCCGGAGTCAACAAAAGCAATGTATGGTGTGAATGCCGTCAATCGCTGGAAATTGAAAGAAATTAGCAATGTACTCAAAACAGCAGACGGTCTGATTAGTGGTGGCGGAAGTTTACTGCAAGATACAACCGGATTAAAGTCCATCCCGTACTACACGGGTATCATGCGAATCGCAATGATGCATGGTGTGCCTGTCTTTGTATACGCCCAGGGGATGGGTCCGATTCATAAATCATTTAATAAATGGCTGGTCAGTTCAACTTTAAATAAAGCAACCGGGATTACGGTCCGAGATGAAAGTTCTCGCCAATTACTTATCGATATTGGTGTAAACAAGGAAATCATTGTTGTTCCGGACCCTGTTATTGGGTTGGATGGTTCTCTTTTTTCAACTACTTGGTTGAAGCAGCAACATATTTCTAAACCGATCGTTGCTGTGTCTGTTCGTGACTGGCCAAGTGAAATTAATTTCAAAGAACGGATTGCTCGTGCCTTAGACCGGCTTGCCCGCCGTAACTATTCGATCGTATTTGTGCCAATGCATGGCGTTCATGATTATAAAACATCAATGGAGACAGCCGCTCTTATGAAGAAAGAGAGCTTTATTGCGCCCGGGAATATTTCTATTGGTGAAAAGATTTCGATTATTGGTCAGGCAAATTTATTAATTGGTATGCGGCTTCATGCACTAATATTTTCAGCAATTACGGCTACCCCCTTTATTGCATTATCTTATGATCCGAAAATCGATGCCTTTGCCTCAATCGCAGAACAGCCTGTCGCCGGTCATGTGTGCAAGGACGGCTGGGACGACAAATCATTAACGGAACTGGCATTGAGACATTTAGCAGATGAAAAGAGACAAGCTGCCTTTTTGAAAGAGAAGATAGGTCCTATGAAGAAAAGTGCACTAAAGACAACAGAACTGGCAATGAAAATGTTCACTGAAAAATCACACGCTTGAGGTCCTTTGATTCAAATATGTGGTCGGACTCTTCTCGGAGTGCGTGGATTGAAATGACTCAAAAGTAAAAGCAAGCAAACGTCATACATCTCACTTTTCACAGGTGCGTGGATTGAAACATGAATGGTTCGTCAGTGCCGCACTCTTTTCGGGTGACGGATTGATACATCTGCAAAGGTTGGTAGGTTATTTTTGACAATGGGTTTGGTAGGCTTTTACTGAAAAAATGTGCGCCTATATTCCTTTTGATTCAAATGTATAGTATTTCGGCAATGGAGTTGGCAGTGTTTGTCGCTGGTGTCTTCGGTTTTTTTAACGAAAAATCGCTCTCTTGTGGAATTTCCTTCGATTCAAATATGTGGTATTTGGCAATGGATTTGAGCGGTTAATGGGGCGAGATTGGGTCATTTTCACGCCTGTTTCTATCATTCGACAATCTTTTTCAAACAATCGTTTGTTTAAAAAGACAACAAACATTTGAAAATGCTGCCTATGTGGGAATAGACGGAGGGGAATTTTGACAACTTTCTGCATCATTCACTTATGGTATAAACTGCCGAATTCATTTTTATCATAAACCGGATAAAATCTTGAGGTCCGGTCTTTAAGCAAGATTAGTGCTTTGTTCACCGAAAGAAATTTGGCCTTAAGTTCTCTTTTCTTTTTTTTTGCTGTTTTTTGTCTTGAGAACCCTATTGTTACATTTGCTAGAATATCGTGCACATACAACCGAGGAAGTCTAACAAAAAGTTTATATATAGTTATTAACATTAAAACAATAATATATTATTATAGTAATAGACTGACAGAAAGGAGTGTGAAGATAAAGTTTTAAACATACCTAAAAAAAGACAGGAAGGTGACTCTTGGTTGAAATTTAAGTTATCTCTTTTTTCCTTATTACTTTTCTTCCTCTCTGTCATCATACTCGTACCCGTTACATATGCATCTACCTTTAGTAATCTGGAAAATAATAAATCAACAGATACTGGAGTCCAAACGGAAAATGATTCAAATCTATTTATTCAATTAAAACATGAGGCGCAAATTTTGGATTCCAACATGGATGAAGTAGGGGTTATCCATCAAAATGAAATTGTATCTGTAAAAAAAATTAATGACGGATTATATGAAATTCAAGGAACCTTTCAAATTGGGACGCAAACCGATGCGTTTCTATATTTAAAAAATCCGGATTTCACAGAAATAGGAGATGCTGGTACGAATTCGATCGATGGGGCGGAAGAAGTTCAACAATCTATATCATTTGATCAAGGTGTTACATTATCAAGTATTTCTCAAAATGGTACCCCGTCCCTTTCTATTTACCCTAGTATTTCCTTTTCTTCCTATTATCAAGTTCAAGATCAAATAATTGTTCAATGGAATAATCGCTTTTACTATGCAAGTCCATTGAATCGTGAACAGAATGAACGTTTTCCGGGAATACATGGGAAAATAAATGGGGGCGAATCAACTGCTCAAACAGATTTAAACATTGATTCTACTAAAGTGATTCAAAAAACTGAGAATGCTATTACAGATGTCCAAAAAACCGAGAATGCTATTAAAGCCACCTTCAAAGAATCGGATAAATACTTTGAAGTCACAGAAAATCAAGTAACTGTGTACGACAACAGCGGCGGGGTTTTAAAACCTGTTGGATAT
>Ga0310827_101059_pt1 | contig 16001 bp, 16 predicted proteins | sample WT_ome_2_FD_201309 | JGI IMG/M metagenome (GOLD analysis project Ga0310827, IMG submission 201309) | Sorghum-adapted microbial communities enriched on wild type (WT) sorghum from Joint BioEnergy Institute, Emeryville, California, United... ... | reverse complement strand
GCTGATTGCCATCGGCCTCGCAATCCTGTTCCGTCCGGCTCCCAAACCGGGAAGCCGCATTGAGGAATGGCTGGAAGGGGACGAACCGATCACAGAGAAGTACGGCGCCTTTCCCGGGGGAACACCGCAGGATCCTTTCACCCGGGAACTGCCTTGCCGGGAACAGAAAAAGCTGCAGCGAAAGCAATGGAAAGAACAAAAGCATCAGTGGAAAAAGCACTGCAAGCGACAATACAAGGATCCGTACAAGCAGCACTTGCGTAAGGAGCGGGAAAACCGGCAGTGGCATCCGGATACGATCAACAAATCAAGCTTTATCGGTGATGTCCATCTGGGATCGGATTATTGGGAGCTGAAGCCGCTGAACGTCTCCCATTTCATCGGCGATACGATTATCGATTTGACGAAGGCGGCGATCCCCTCCGGGGAAACAAGAATCAATATCTCCGCGTTCATCGGCGACGTCAAGCTGTTTATCCCCGACGACGCCGATGTGGAGGTTTGCGTGATGGCTTCGTCCTTCATCGGTGACATGAACGTTCTGGACCGCTACGAGGGCGGGATGATGAAAAGCATCAAGAGCGAAAGTCCTTTGTATGCGGATGCGGACAAGAAACTGAGAGTGAATGTCAGCATGTTTATCGGCGATGTGCTGGTGAAAAAAGTGGGTTGACGGGATGGCGAACCGGATGAGCAGTCTGAAATGGAAAACGCTTCTGTCTTTTGTTGCCGCCGCGCTGTCGGGCTGGGGCTGCTGCTTTCTTGTCTGGTATTCTTTTCGGGAAACCCTCAGCGCGACACAGCTTTGGCTGTATTTCGGCGCGGTGCTTGTGGCGGTCGGCGCCGCTGCCGGCTATCTTGTAGCCTCCCATTACCAGCGGATGCTGGATACGCTGCATCTGGGGATTTTACAGCTCTCCAGCGGCAATCTGGCAAGCCGGGTGCCGCTTGGCGCAGGCGGCGGGTCTTCCTTCGACCGGCTTTTCCGCAATTTCAATGAAATGGCCCGGTCGGTGGAGGAGAGAATCCGCCTGCTTCAGCAGCTGGGCGAGGAGAATGTGCGTCTGCAGACGGAAGCCAACGAAGCGGCCGTCATCGAGGAGCGCCGGCGGTTGGCCAGGGACCTGCATGATACGGTCAGCCAGCAGCTTTTCGCGATTCACATGGCGGCTTCTTCGCTGCCCCGGATCGTGCAGCAGCGGCCGGAGACGGCACGAGAGACGATAGAGCAGCTGATCCATATGTCAAGCCATGCGCAGAAGCAGATGAGAGGACTGATTGCCCAGCTTCGTCCCATCGAGCTGGAGGGCCGGTCGCTGCAGAACGCGCTGGAGCGCTGGTTTCCTGATTACTGTCGGCAGAACCGGCTGCAGGGCGTCCTGGATCTTCAGGTGGAAGAAAGATTGCCCGAGGCCATCGAGCACCAGATGTTCCTGCTCATTCAGGAAGGAATCGCGAACGTTGTCAAACATTCCGGCGCCGCGCATGTCACTCTGTCGCTGCACGACCGGCCGCACCAGTATGTGCTGCAGATCCGGGATGACGGAATCGGCTTCGATCCGAGGCAGGGCAAAGCGGGGTCATACGGCCTCACCACCATGAAGGAACGGGCGCAGAAGCTTGGCGGGGAGCTGGAGCTGCACAGCCGCAAGGGGATGGGCACCCGGATTCAGATCCGGATTCCCAAATTCGAGCGCAATCAGGCCGGCCCCGGGGAGACGAAATCGGAAAGGAGTGCGGAATGCGATGAGTAATGCAGGTAAGGAAACAGATTCGCCGCTGAAAGTGTTTATTGTGGACGACCACGATATGGTGCGGCTGGGTCTGAGAACCTATCTGATGCTGGAGCCGGGGATGGAGGTGGTCGGGGAAGCGGGGGACGGCCAGCAGGCGCTGGACGTCTTGGACCGGATGGAAGCGCATGCCCGGCCTGATATTATTCTGATGGATATGATGATGCCCGGGATGGACGGGGTGGCGGCAACCCGGGCCGTAACCGAACGGTACCCCGGGATGAAAGTGATCATGCTGACCAGTTTTCTGGAGGAGGACAAGATCGTACAAGCAATCGAGGCCGGGGCGTTCAGCTATGTGCTGAAGACAGTTTCCTCCGGGGAACTGATCGGGATGATCCGCAGCGCTTTCAGCGGTCTGCCGGTCATGAATCCGGAAGTTTCCCGCGCTTTGACCCGCGGACTCCGCCGCCGCAGCAGCCAGGCGGAGACCGGGGATTTTACCCCGCGCGAGAAGGAAGTTCTGATGCTGATTGCCGAAGGGAAATCGAATAAAGACATCGCCGAAGAGCTTCATATCAGCATCAAAACCGTCAAAACCCACGTCAGCAACCTGCTGATGAAGTGCGGGCTCGAGGACCGCACCCAGCTGGCGGTTTATGCGCACCGCAAGGGATGGGTGCAGGGCACATAATCAGGGGGAATTTGGTTCATCCTACAGGAAACCGCGAATTACAGGTACGATTTTCCGAAGGAGGAACCCCAAATGGAAGCCTTGCAGTCGCGTATGGAAAACAAGGAGGAGCTGTTTACGCATCTCCGCGAAAAACTCGGAAACTATGAATTTACAGTTGGCGGAAACTGGGACTATGATCATGGCTATTTTGACCGGTATCTTGATCAGGCGCACAAGGTCTGGCTGCGCATTCCTTTCACCGTGGCGAGCGGCAATTTCGACGCGGAGGCGGACGATTCCGATGTGGTCGTCCGTCTCGGCCGCCCGTACGTGCTGAAGCATGTCTACAATGAAGGAACCGACCCCGAAGCCGACGCGGAGACATTGGGAGCCCTTGTCGACCAGTTTCAGGAGCCGACAGACAGCGATGCCCCCGTGGAGGATCATTGGACGGAGCAAGCGAAATCGCTGCTGAACCGGGTGGAGCGGGAGCTTCTGGATTAGCGGCCCGGCAGCCCTCGGATCCGCGGACATGCCGGTTTCGCCGGAAATATGGCGATTTTACCTCCACTTAAAGCTTTTTTAAGGTTGGATTAAGGTTGCAGGTGCATGATAGAGACATCAAAAGGAATGACTGTCATGGGTATTGTGACCGAATGAGCTTAGGGAGGTTTGCTGTATGGACGACTATAAAAAACAATTCGACGATATGCCGAAACCGGACCGGGACCGTCTGGACCGGGAGGAGAAGGAGACGGAGAGGGGGGCCCAAAGCATGGGGAACGGCTCCTACTACTACGCTTACGGACCTTATAAATCCAACCAGATGAATCCGGAGGATGGCGTTCTCGGGGAACAGGCGGCTTCCAGTCATCCGGAAGACCGGCCGGATATCGAGATGACCCCGCCGAAGCCGGTTCGCCCCTGGGGAGCCGGCGGACTGCCTACCGTCCCCCAGGTGGGCTCCTGGCAGTTTGAAAAGAAAAAGCGGTCATCGGCCAAATCGATCTTTATCTCGTTTCTGGCCGGGGCGCTAGTGGTCGGAAGTATGATGTTTGCTTCCGATAAAATGAACCTGTTTACGGGGAGCGCGGGAGCCGCTTCCGGACAGGCGGCTTCGCCAGGCGGCATTCTCGCTTCGGGCAGCGGCGGCAACGGGGGAGTGACCACCAGCGCGCTCGATCTGAACCGCCCGGGCAACATCGCGGAAATCGCCCAGAAGGCGAATCCGGCCGTCGTGCTGATCGAAACGTATGTAAAGCCCAAAAATTCCGGCCGCAGGAACTCTTCCTTCTTTAACGATCCGTTCTTCCGGCAGTTTTTCGGCGATCAGTTTTCGCCGTCGAACCCGAATAACAACCAGGACCAGAATTCTCTCCAGGAAGCGGGAGCCGGATCCGGATTCATCTACAAGGATTCCGGATATATCCTGACCAACGAACATGTGGTGGACGGAGCCGACGAGATTCAGGTTACCGTGCAGGGAAGCAGCACGAAATATAAAGCCAAGCTGCTCGGCAGCAGCTACGATTACGATTTGGCCGTGCTGAAGATCGAAGGCGACAAGCCGTTCCCGACGCTGGGAATCGGCAATTCCGACAGCATGAACGTCGGAGATTGGGTGGTGGCGATCGGCAACCCGTACGGTTTTGACCACACCGTGACGGTCGGGGTACTGAGCGCCAAGGAGCGGGATATTCCCATTCCCGACAATCAGGGCCAGCGCAACTACAAGCATCTGCTGCAAACCGACGCTTCGATCAACCCGGGGAACTCGGGCGGTCCGCTGCTCAACCTGAACGGCGATGTGATCGGCATTAACACCGCCATCAGCGCCCAGGCGCAAGGTATCGGCTTCGCTATCCCGACGACGACGGTGAACAGCCTGCTTGACAAGCTCGAGAAGGGCCAGGCCATCCCGAAAGAACCGGCTCCGTTTATCGGGGTATCGCTTTCGGATATTGACTCGAGCTGGGTCAAGGATCTTAAGCTGGACAGCACCGACGGTGCCCTGGTGGCTTCCGTGGATCGCGGAACCCCGGCCTTCGAAGCAGGGATCCGTCAATACGACGTCATTATTGCCATGAACGGCCAGAAGGTCGCGAATACCGAGGATCTTCAGAAGAAGGTGCAGGCTTCCAGGGTTGGAGACAAGGCTACCTTCACGATCATGCGCAACGGACAAAAAATCGACATCACCGTAACGATCGGAGACAGGAACGCCCAACAAAACCGGTAATGCGCGATCCTGATGCAACAGTTGCGGGCAACGTAGCGGAGAAGAGCGCGCAAAGGCGCCCTCCGCTTTTTGCGTTAAGGGCGGATGTTTTGCCGCGGCAGCCGGGAATTGCTACAATAAAAAGGCAGACCGAACAGGGTACGAATCCGGGGACTATGGGGGGCAAAGGGATGCGGGAAAAAATAACCGTCATTGACGATGATGAAAAAATTACATCCATGCTGCGCCGGGCGCTGGCCTTCGAGGGCTATTCCGTGGAAACGGCGGGCAACGGACAGGAAGGGCTGCGCCTGCTGTTGGAGCGGGAGCCGGATCTGGTGATCCTGGACATCATGATGCCGCAGATCGACGGCTGGGAAGTATGCCGCCGTATTCGTGAAGGGGGCAGCGATGTGCCCATTCTGATGCTGACGGCAAAGGATGAGGTTTCCGACCGGGTCAAGGGACTGGATCTTGGTGCGGACGATTATCTGGTCAAACCGTTTGCCCTGGAAGAACTGCTGGCCCGTGTACGGGTGCTGCTGCGCAGGCGTTCGGAGAAGAACGAGCAGCCGTCCAACCGGCTGAGCTATGAGGACATCACGATGGATTTCGACACGCGCGAAGTATTCCGCAACGGTCAGCGGATTGAACTGACAACCAAAGAGTTCGATCTGCTGCATTTGTTCCTGCAAAATCCGAAGCGGGTATTGTCCCGCGATTTGATCATGGAGAAAATCTGGGGATACGACTACAGCGGAGAATCCAACGTACTTGAAGTGTACATCGCCCTGCTTCGCCAGAAGTTGGAGGAGCATGGCGGCAAACGCATCATCCAGACCGTTCGGGGAGCCGGTTACGTACTGAGAGGAGATTGAGCGCCCCATGTCCATCCGCCTTCGACTGACGCTGTGGTACTCGGGAATTTTGGCGGTTACCCTGATTTTGTTCGGAATCGTTCTTTACTCGGTGCTTTCCTATTATTTGGACCAAAATCTTCGCAAGGACCTGGAGCATCAGGCCGACGTTGTGACGGCCCGCATCCAGAAGGGGTATTCGCTGTCTCCACTCACCGGCCAGATCAGTCCCGAGCTCTACCTGAACGATTACGACATCCGTTCTACGACCGCGTATTTGCTGCAGCTTCGCAACCTGAAAACGGGCAGCATCAGCCGCAACAAAATTCTCGAGAATGGACAGCTGGTGCTCCCCCTGACCGATGACATGAAGAAGGAAACAATGCATAACGGGAGTACGTTCGACCAGGTGATTATCCAGACATCGGATGAACAGGTCCCGCTTATGATGTACAGCGTAATCGTTGTCAACAATATCACGGGTGAAGAGCTCGGGATCCTGCAGATCGCGGCGAACAAAGGCATGATCAACAAAATTACGGACACGGTGCAAAATATTTTCGCCCTGGGCGTTTTTATTACCATCGCCCTTGCCGCGACCGTCGGATGGTTTCTGGCCAGGAAGGCGCTGCAGCCGATCGATCAGGTGACCGAGGCGGCCGGCCAAATCGGAAAAGGCAGCGATCTCAGCCGGCGCATTGATTACCAGGGGCCGCAGGATGAAGTGGGCCGGCTGACCGACACGATCAACGGCATGCTGGCACGGCTGCAAACGGCCTACAGCGAGCTGGAGGAATCCAATGCCGCCCAGCGCCGGTTCGTTTCGGATGCTTCGCACGAGCTGAGAACGCCGCTGACCACCATCCGCGGCAATGTTGACCTTCTGGAGAAGATGTGGAAAAAACAGGCGGAAACGCTGCAAACCGGGGACAAGGAACAGCTGAATCTTTCCCTGGAAGCGATGCACGACATCGCCGGAGAGGCGGAACGGATGAGCCGGCTGGTCAACGATCTGCTCTCCCTGGCCCGGGCCGATGCCGGTCTGCGCATGGAGATGGAGGATATTGAGCTGAGGCCGCTTGTGGAAGAGGTGGCAAGGCGGGCGCAGTTCCTGCCCAGAAAGGCCGACTGGATGGTCGGCGATCTGGGCGCGCTTGACGGGGTTCATGTGCGGGGAAGCCGGGATCACCTGCAGCAAATGCTGTTCATTTTTATCGAAAACGGCTTCAAGTACACGCCGCATGGGCATGTCAGTCTGGAGGCCGTACGCTCCGACGGCCAGATCGGTCTCAAAATTGCCGATACCGGCCTTGGCATCGATAAGGAAGACGTGCCGCACATTTTCGACAGATTTTTCAGAGCCGACAAATCCCGCGGCCAAACGGCGGGCACCGGCCTCGGCCTGTCGATAGCCAAATGGATCATTGACAATCATGGCGGTTCGGTCGAGGTAAAAACCCGCCCGGGAGAAGGAACCGTATTTTTGATCTGGCTGCCCATTTGCTTTTCTCGCTCCGAAGAATAAGGTATAATGAAGAGAAATCCGCTTTGGAAGAGGGGCTTCAGACCGATGAAAGTCATCAAAATATCGCCGAGAGGCTATTGCTACGGTGTCGTCGATGCCATGTCGCTGGCCATGCAGACCGCGAAAAATATCAAATTGCCCCGACCGGTTTATATCTTGGGCATGATCGTGCACAATTCGCACGTTACCCATTTTTTTGAGAAGGAAGGAATCATCACGCTGGACGGAGAGAACCGGCTGGAAATTCTCGACAAGGTTGAGAAGGGAACCGTCATCTTTACCGCCCACGGAGTATCGCCGGAAGTGCGCCGCCGCGCAAGGGAGAAGGGATTGACGGTCGTCGATGCGACATGCCCCGATGTGACCAGAACCCACGACCTGATCCGCGAGAAGGTTTCCCGGGGATATGAGATTATTTATATCGGCAAGAAAGGCCACCCGGAGCCGGAAGGTGCGGTTGGCGTGGCTCCGGGTCATGTCTGGCTGATCGAAAATCTGGAGGAAGCCGAACGGCTGGAGCTTTCTTCGGAACGCATCGTCATTACAAACCAGACGACGATGAGCCAGTGGGATATCCGTCACATCATGAACCGTCTGATCGAACGGTTCCCGTCGGCGGAAATTCACAACGAAATTTGCCTCGCCACCCAGGTGCGGCAGGAAGCGGTGGCGGAGCAGGCCAAGGATGCCGATCTGGTGATCGTCGTGGGTGATCCCCGGAGCAACAACTCCAACCGCCTGGCTCAGGTCGCCGAGGAAATCGCCGGCGTCAAGGCGTACCGCGTCGCCGACGTAACCGAAATCCGCCGTGAATGGCTGACGGGCATAAGGGTTGTCGGGGTTACCTCGGGTGCTTCGACCCCGACCCCGATCACAACGGAGGTCATCTCCTATCTGGAGCGATTCGATCCCGGGGATCCTGCGACATGGGAGATTCGCCGCACGGTAGACCTGGATCGTCTGATTCCGGTGGCCAAAACTTCCGTCCGCTGAGGCTTCGGCATGCCGCCGGAACCGATGTCCCTTGCGGAGGATGGAGCCGTTTCGCAGACCCGCAGACAAATTTCAGCTAATAGATGGGAAGAGGGGAGTCATGAAGGAAAAGGAAAGGACGGTTCCCAACAGAGGGAAGGTTCTGCTGAGAAGGATAGGCCGATGGTTCAAATACAAATATTTGCTCCTTTTCCGGGCGAAGGGAGGACCGGCGATGGTGGCCAAGGGGTTTTCCATTGGCCTGGCAGTGGAGATGTTTACGCTGCCGACGTTCGGTCTGGCTTTTTTTCTGATTTTCCCTCTGGTGAGACTGTTCCGCGGCAGCTTTGCCAGCTCGCTCATCGGATTTGTATTCGGCAAGGTCATCTATGTGCCCTTTTCCTTTCTGAATAACAAGGTCGGCGGCTGGGTTGTGCCGAAGCACTCCTATCATACCCTGCATCATTTTCTGCCGGGGTGGCTTTACGATATTTTGCGGGTCAGCCTGAAGCTGATTGTCGGCGGCATGGTCGTCGGCGCTTTGCTCGGCATTGCCGTTTATTTTCCCTTGAAGTTCCTGCTGGAATTCTATACGGCCAGACGCAAGGAAAAACGCCGCGACCGGAAGGCGCAGCTGCTGGTTTCCGAATCGGAGCGCTGAACATGGCTTTGCGCGTTGACGAAAGCCATGTTTTTTTGTATAATCACTTTATCGATTAAAAGCTTAAAAGCGTATAAGCGTTGATGTGCGAACAGACTGGCCATACAAACAGAAAGAAATTTTCAGGGAGAGTGATTGTCGATGATCGTGGTTACTTCAAATCGGGTGACAGAAGAACGGATTGCGGAGATTGTCCGGTATATCGAGAAGCATGGAGTCAAAGCCCATGTTTCCAAGGGGGAAGACCGCACGGTCATCGGCATTATCGGCAAGGCCGATCCGGCGCTTGCGGAGCACCTTCGCGCGATGTCGGGAGTGGAGCAGGTCGTCAAGATTACCAAATCGTATAAGCTGGCAAGCCGCGATTTTCATCCGGCCGATACGATCATCAAGGTGAAGGATGTCGAGATCGGCGGAGACCAGCTGGTGATTATGGGCGGTCCCTGCGCCGTGGAATCGCCGCGTCAGATCGACGAAATCGCCCGGATCGTGAAGGCTTCCGGAGCCCAGATTTTGCGCGGCGGAGCGTTCAAGCCGCGAACCGGCCCGTACAGCTTCCAGGGAATCGGCGTGGAAGGACTCATCATGATGGCTGAAGCCGGGCAGAAACACGGTCTGTTGACGATCACGGAGGTTATGACTCCCGAATATGTGGATATTATCGCGGAATACGCCGATATTCTGCAGGTAGGTACGCGTAACATGCAGAACTTCGATCTGCTTCGCAAGCTCGGTACGATTCAGAAGCCGGTGCTGCTGAAACGGGGCTTCAGCGCCACCTATGACGAGCTGCTGAACGCGGCGGAATACATTCTGGCCGGAGGAAACCCGAACGTCATGCTCTGCGAGCGGGGAATCCGGACGTTCGAGACCTATACCCGCAATACCCTGGATCTGACGGCGATTCCCGTTCTGCAGCAGCTAAGCCATCTGCCGGTCATCGCCGACCCGAGTCACGGCACCGGCCGGCGCGAACTGGTCGAAACGATGTCGAAGGCCTCGGTTGCCGCCGGCGCCAACGGACTGATTATTGAAATGCATACGGACCCGGACAATTCGATGACGGGCGACGGCGTGCAGTCGCTCTATCCGGAACAGTTCGCCCGCCTGCTGCTTGACCTTGAGAAGCTGGCTCCGCTGTGCGGAAAGCGGTTTGATACGAAGAAAGAAGCCATCTCGGTTTCCTGAATATTTGCAAAGATCGGCCCAATATGCCGACCAACCCGCCCCCGAAACGGTTGTCAACCGGATTTCGGGGGTATTTTTGTCCATTTCGTGTCATCGGTGTTACAAAACCTTACATGTAGTTCAAAAATACCTTACATAAGTATTGACGACAAATGTCGAACGATTTATAATATGACCATAAATTGATTAGAACTTGAACAATAATCGGCTAATATACGATGAATGTTCGGAAATGGGAGGAATTTTTTTATGTCAGTCCAGCAAGTTCTGCAGACTATCAAGGAAAAAAACATCGAATGGGTTGATTTCCGTTTTGTCGACCTTTCCGGTAGAGGGCATCACATTTCGCTGCCTGCAGCAGAAGTCGATGAAGAGACGTTTGTGAACGGCGTAGCGTTTGACGGATCCTCCATCCCCGGATTCCGCGGCATCGAAGAATCCGATATGGTCATGATGCCGGATACCGAATCCGCCTATATCGATCCTTTCACCGCCCATCCGACGCTGATTATTATGTGCAATATTTATACACCGGACGGCGAACGCTATGAGCGCGACCCTCGCAGCATCGCCCAGAAGGCGGAAGAATATCTGCAAAAAACGGGAATCGGCACGGCCGCTTTCTTCGCTCCCGAATCGGAATTTTTCATTTTTGACGATGTCCGCTACGAAAGCTCGATGAACACCTCTTTTTATACCGTGGATTCCGAAGAAGCTTCCTGGAACACGGCGCGCAAGGAAGAAGGAGGAAATCTCGGCTTCAAGGTCCGCACCAAGGGCGGATACGTTCCGGTCGCACCGGTTGATACCCAGCAGGATATCCGCAGCGAGATGTGCCGTCTCTTGATGGAAGCCGGCCTGCGCATCGAACGTCATCATCACGAAGTCGCCACCGCCGGCCAAGGCGAAATCAATTTCCGTTTCGACACGCTGACGAAAACGGCGGATAACCTGATGAAATACAAATATATCGTGCACAACACGGCAAGACAGTACGGCAAAGTGGCAACCTTCATGCCGAAGCCGCTCGTCGGCGACAACGGCAGCGGAATGCACGTTCATCAAAGCATTTTCAACGGAGATACCCCTTTGTTCTGGGAAAAAGGCGCTTACGCCAACCTGAGCGAGATTGCCCTGAATTATATCGGCGGCATTCTGTATCACGCTCCGGCACTGATTGCGCTGACCAACCCGAGCACGAACTCGTTCAAGCGCCTCGTTCCGGGATACGAAGCTCCGGTAAACCTGGTCTTCTCCAAGGGAAACCGTTCCGCGGCTGTCCGCATTCCGGTCGCTGCCGTTACGCCGAAAGGCTGCCGGATCGAGTTCCGCACCCCGGACTCTACGGCCAATCCGTACCTGGCGTTCGCCGCCATGCTGCTGGCCGGTCTGGACGGCATTCAGAAGAAAATCGACCCGCGCGCGCTTGGTTACGGACCGCTGGACCGCAACATCTACGAGCTGTCCGACGCCGAGAAGCGGGAAATCCGCAGCGTGCCGGGCAGTCTGGACGAAGCGCTGGATGCCCTGCTGGCGGACAGCGAGTTTCTGACCGAGAGCGGCGTATTCACGAAGGATTTCATCGACAACTATGTGGAACTGAAGCGCGGCGAAGCCAAAGCTGTATCTATGCGCGTTCATCCGCACGAGTATTCCCTGTACTTCGATTGCTGATCGCCCTTCTCCTTATGCTAGGCCCGGCACCGGGATTTGGTGCCGGGCTTTTCATGTTCCGGGCGGGAGGAGCCTACAGCGGAAGCAGCCCGCGTTTTTCCGCCTGGACGCGGCAGGCCGGACAGAAGCCGGCCACGCTCCCGTTTTCCAGCGCGTAATGCCGCAGCTTTGCCGTTTTCCCGCAGGAAGAGCATTTCTGCGCGGTCTTGCCGGCCTGGCTCCTCCGGTAATCGGCAAGCCGGACAACGTGCCGGGTGCGCTTCCGGGCAATCCCGCGGTATGCGGCGGCGGCCCCGATGAAGGCGATGGCCAATGCCGCTGCCGCGGCTGCGAGTGCCGCGATCATTCGCGGTCCCGCCCTTCCCCGGGCCGGACTTCTTGAGGCCGGCCTTTCAGCGGAAACCGGGCAATCGCTTCATACATCGGGCTTCGCCCCATATGAGTCCGGAAGAGCACAAATTCGCGGACAGTCCAACCCGCGGAGGAGAATTCGCCGGCTATAACATCACCTGGCAGCGGCTCCTTCCCTTCGTAATTCCGGGCGATCGTAAGGTGCGGCCGATAGGGGCGAACCTCCGCGGCATAACCGAGCGGCTCCAGACAGCGGACAACCTCCTTCTGCAGACAGGCCAGGGCGCGCAGATCTCCGGTTACACCGGCGTACAAAATCCGCGGCGCAGCCGGTCTCCCGAAAACGCCGAGGCCGTTCAAGGCCAGGGAGAACGGCGCAGCGGCCGCCGCGGCGGACGAAAGCGCACGAAGAACGGAATCCGCCCTGCCGGGTTCCGTATCGCCCAGGAAAAACAGCGTGATGTGCAGATCCCCGGGATGAACCCAGCGGCGGAAGGACAGGCGGGATCTGAGCTCCCGGATCTGTTCACCGCATGCGAAACGGGCGGGCGGATCCAGGGGAACGGCAGTGAAAAGCCGGGCTTTTTCATGAATAACCAAACGGTCGCGCTCCTTTCTGTTCCCTATTTTTTGCGGCAATGTTTTACAAGGCTGTGGCGGTTTGCCCGAACGACTTGAAGGAACCTTCTTTACCTGCTATCATAACCATATCATATTAACGTGAAGGTGTGGTAGGAATGGGTAAGAGGGCTTATAACTTCAACGCCGGCCCTGCCGCTTTGCCCCTTGAAGTGCTGGAGCAGGCGCAGGCGGAATTCGTCGATTATCGGGGGATCGGCATGTCAATCATGGAAATCTCCCACCGCAGCAAGGAATACGAGGCCGTCAACGATGAAACCCAGCGGCTCATTCAGGAGCTGCTTCAGCTTCCGGAGGGCTACAAGGTATTATTCCTCCAGGGGGGCGCTACCACTCAATTTTCGATGGTTCCGATGAATTTTCTGAGAGAAGGGAAGGCGGCCGGTTATGTCATGACGGGTGCCTGGGCGGAGAAGGCGATCAAGGAAGCGCGGAGGGTTGGCGAAGTCCGCATCGCCGCCTCGGGGGAGGCATCCCGTTTCACGAAAATTCCGGAGCCGGAAGAAATCCGTGTAGACGATGATTTGGCCTATCTGCATATTACCTCGAACGAGACGATTGCCGGGTCCCAATTCCAGACCTTCCCGGAAACCGGCAACGTCCCGCTGATCGCCGACATGTCGAGCGACATCATGTCCCGGCCGTTCGATGCTTCCCGGTTTGCGTTGATTTATGCGGGGGCTCAGAAAAACCTGGGTCCGTCCGGAGTGACGGTCGTCATTGTCCGCGAGGACCTTATTCGGGATATTCCGAAACATTTGCCGATCATGCTGAATTATGAAACGTATGCCAAAAACAATTCCCTGTATAACACCCCGCCGGTTTACTCGGTCTACATGGTCAATCTTGTACTCAAATGGCTGAAGAAGAACGGCGGGCTGGAAGCGATCGCCCGGACCAACGAGGAGAAAACGAAGCTGATTTACGACGCGATCGATCACAGCGGCGGTTTTTACGAAGGGCTGATCGATCCGCAGAGCCGTTCACGGATGAACATTACGTTCAAGCTCGGCTCCGAGGAGCTCGAGAAGCTGTTTATCAAGGAGTCGCAGGAGAACGGCTTTGTCGGACTCAAAGGCCATCGCAGCGTAGGCCACATGCGCGCGTCAACCTACAATGCCGTTCCTTATGAATCGTGCAAGGCGCTCGCCGATTTTATGGCCGATTTCCAGAAGCGGCACGGTTAACCGGCGATCGGACGAATCCGTACAAAGCGGAAAGCTCTTTCGAAGAAGGGACTTCGAAGGAGCTTTTTCTTGGCCGTGCGAGGTAAACTCATTACAATGCCGGAAGACAGAGGAGAAGGTGATTCCGTTATGGCTTTTCACATTGTGCTGGTCGAACCGGAAATTCCGGGCAATACGGGCAACATCGCCCGAACCTGTGCCGCAACCGGCACCTGGCTGCATTTGGTCCGCCCGCTCGGCTTCGAGATCAGCGATAAATATCTGAAGCGCGCCGGTCTCGATTACTGGCAATTCGTGAAGATCGAATACCATGATTCCTTCCGGGAGGTCGAGCAAAAATATGCCGGCTCGAGGTTTTTCCTGGCCACCACCAAAGCGCGCAAAGCGTACACGGATTACGTATACCGCGACGGCGATTTTCTTGTTTTCGGCAAGGAGACGGCGGGCTTATCCCGGGAGATTCTCGATGCATACCCGGATACGCTAATACGGATCCCCATGGGACCGGACATCCGCTCGCTGAATTTGTCGAATTCGGCGGCGATTGTGCTCTACGAGGCGCTGCGGCAAATTTCGTTCCCCGGACTGGAATGAAAGGCAGGGATTCGCTTTCGTCTGTCGAATCATTTCGTGAAGTTTTTATAAAGCGAGGTGAGAGAGTGAGGCCTGCAGGCGTCGTGCGCAAGGTGGATCAGTTGGGGCGCATTGTACTGCCAAAATCGCTCCGCAAGCAGTACCAGATGAACGAAGGCGATCCGGTGGAGATTCTGGTGCAGTGGGATCATATTATTCTGGAGCGCTATCGTCCGAGGTGCGTATTCTGTACGTCGACGGAGAGGATTGTGGAATTCAGGGACCGGCATATCTGCTCGGAATGCCTGACGGAAATCAACACCATGAAAAACAAGGCTTGATTCTCTCACTTCCGTGCGAACAACCTACAGACGAAATGACAAAAAAGCGCCGCCATCCCGATCAGGATCGCGGCGCTTTGGACTGCAGCCGTTACAAGCCCCTGGTTTTGTCATCATTATAAGCCGCAGTGAGAATGGCGGTCAGAAACATTAAAATACAAATAATCGTAATCCAGAAAGCACTTGACATGTTAACAAACACCTCCCGCAACCCCGTACAAATTCCCTGCGCCAAGTTGACTTTATTATACCCAATTGGACCGCAGTTGAAAACGCCAAATTGTGAACATTTACTTAAAGAACAGAAAATGTGTGGCAAGCGGCCGCAGCCGTCCGTTATCGGAGGGATGGTTGATTACCCTCCCGTTAAAAACCAGGCTGGACGACCCTCCGCCGTCCAGATTGTAGGCGTCGACGGCCCCGAGGGAAATCAGCTTGTCCTGCAGCTCGGGAAGGGTGGCCCCGGAATTGCCGTTCTCATTGTAACCGTCCGTTACGATGAATAGAAGCTGATCGTTGCGAAAATTGGCTACCACCGTACGCGGCGCCCTTCGCGGCGACGTCAGCCACGGATCGGGAATATCCTGTTTCTGACCGCCCTGGAGCAGGATCGGCACGAAAGTGGCGCCAAAAGACGGCTTCAGCTTGTCCAGCTCAGACTGCTTGTAGAACCTGCCTCCAATCAGCTTGCGGTCCGCGCTGATCCCGATAAAGCACAGATTATCGAAGGAAGGCTCGAAGCCGTATACATATTTTCCATTCAGTATGGTGGTGCTTAGCGGATATCGTTTCCCTCCGGCATCGGCGAAGCCCCCGGCGTTGACTCCCGCGACCGCCCCGTAGCGGCTGGCGGCGTTTAGCGTTGTCTCGCTGCCGCCGATTTTATCCTCCCCCAGAACCATCTTCATCGCCTTGTCGGTTTTCATATCGACCTTCAGGGCATACCCGTGATAGGCATCTTCCTGGAAGGAATACAGCTTCAGGCTGATGTTGTCTGAATTGACCTGCCCTATCGGCGCACCGAGCCTGGCGCTGATGCGCGAATCGAAGAGGATGCCCGGCCGGGCCGCCGCGGCGGCTGCCGTCCGCAGCATGGCCGTCATGGCATTTGCACTTTGGTTGTACAGGCTGTACACCTTCCGGATGCTGGCGCGGATGTATGCCGCATCCTGTGCCGCCTTGTCAAGCGTGGCAGCAAGCGGAGCGGTTTCCGGCAAGGATACGTTTTCCGGTTGCGGTTCGGGGTCGGGCAGTTGAATATCCAATGGAAGGAATAAGAGCCAAAAGAGCATTCCCAGAAACGGGGCGGTGGCGATCAGAAAAAAACGGTTGATCTTCTGCGTACCGGTCATCATTTCAACACATCCAGATTTTTCTTCAGCTCCTCCAGCTGTTTTTTCACATCG
>Ga0310827_101054_pt1 | contig 16100 bp, 14 predicted proteins | sample WT_ome_2_FD_201309 | JGI IMG/M metagenome (GOLD analysis project Ga0310827, IMG submission 201309) | Sorghum-adapted microbial communities enriched on wild type (WT) sorghum from Joint BioEnergy Institute, Emeryville, California, United... ... | reverse complement strand
GAAGGACTGTTCGATTACACGGTGATGATGGACCGGGGCCGCGTGATTTGGTCGGGGGAAACCGAGGATCTCCGGGCGGAGTACGGATCGCTTGATCGGGTGTTTCGATCGTTGTACAAAAAGGAGTGGAAACGTTGAGAACCTCTCGCACCTTCTGGGCGCTGGTGCGCCACGAGTTTCGCTGGAAAGGCAGCTGGAGAAGGCAAAACCGGTCCGGCACCGGCAGATGGTGGCGGCTTGCCTACTTGCTGCTTGTGATCCTGATCGGAGCGGGCAGCGCCACCTATTATGCGTTGCAGCACGCCTTGAATCTGCGGGCCGTCTGGTTTGTATACCTGGGCCTGCCCTATATGATGTTTTTCTGGGGAATCGGCAACGTGAAACGGGAATGGGAGAACGACACCTGGGGATTCTGGCTTACCCTGCCGTATCCGCGCCTTTGGCTGGTGGCCGCGAAGTGGCTCGGAACCTGGCTGCAAATCCTGGTTGTCCTGCTCGCCTTTTTCCTTGCCGGAACGGTTTACGTCACGGCGATCTCCCTGTTTCTCGATTCCTACACGCTGGCCGATGCCGGCCGGTCTGTGATTGCGGGGCTCGACGTGCTTGTTCTGGCCGCGGGCTTCAGTCCCGCGATTCTGGCCCTGGGAGTCCTCGCCGCCAGTGCGCAATTCACCGTCTTGCGGCCGCTCAGTCCGATGCTGTGGATCCTCATCCTGTTCTTTTTCGGCTTCTCTTATTCCGGTCTGGGCAGCTGGAAAACCGGTTCGGGGCTGCTGCGGCAGCTGTCCGGGGATCAAACCGTCACCTGGTTCCCGTACAGCTGGGCCATTCTCGCCGCTATGGCCGCAAGCTGGCTCGCCGCTTTCCTGCTCATCCGGTTCTCCGCCTATTTATTCGAGAAAAAATGCAGCACCTAGTCTCACGGAACCGGACACATTCGGAAGACAGATCGGAGGGATTGTGATGAAACCTGCTGCTGCGAAACCCGAAACCCTATTGGAAGTCTCGCACTTGAAGAAAGCCTATGGAAAAAAACAGGCGCTGAAAAATGTCTCCTTCGCGTTGAAGGAAGGCTCGTCATTCGGTTTTCTCGGCCCCAACGGGGCCGGAAAATCGACCACGATGAAAATCTTGGCAGGGATCGTGAAAGCCGACAGCGGTTCGGTCAGGCTTCTCGGCCGGGACATCGCCAGAGACCCCCGGGCCGCTTCCCGGCACATCGGCTATGTCCCTCAGGAGATTACATTGTACGAAAAGCTCAGCGCCTACGACAATCTCGTCTTCTTCGGCCAGGCCTACGGCGTCGCCGGGAACGATCTGAAGCGGCGGATCGGCGAAGTGCTGGAGAAAACCGGCCTACGGGACAGGGCCAGGGATGAGGTTCAGACCTACTCGGGCGGGATGAAAAGGCGGATCAATATCGCCGCGGCCATGCTGCATCGCCCGAAGCTCCTGATCCTCGACGAGCCGACAGTCGGCATCGATCCGCAGTCGCGGAACCATATTTTTGAAATGATCCGTGAACTGAACCGGGAAGGCGTGACTATTCTGTATTCGACGCACTATATGGAAGAAGTCGAGGCCCTCTGCAGCGAGGCCGCGATCCTGGATCAAGGAACAGTTATGACCCATGGGCCGCTCGGGGAACTGCTGGAGCGGTACGGCAACCGGTCGATTTATCTGGAAGCGGCCGGATTGGCCGAACCTCCCCGTGATCCGCTGATTCGCGGCTTTCGCAAGGAGGGATCCGGATGGATCCTTGAAACGCCCAGTGTGGACGAAGCCATGCAGCATCTGCTCGGCCTGGCAACCCGGAACCGCTGGAGCGTCAAGCGGCTGGAAGTGGTCCGGCCGTCGCTCGAACAAGTATTTTTGACCGTTACCGGTACGGCCCTGCGCGATTAATCGAATCGGAAAGGAGAAAACAGCGGTGTTCGCGATAATCATCAAAGAGCTCAAGCTGATCCGGAAGGACAAACGAAGCTTCCTCTTTCTGCTGCTAATGCCCGCCTTGTTTATCGTGATGTTCAGTTCTTTCTACGGGGGAAGCGGTTCCGGCGCGGTAACCCTCCATGCCGTCGATCAGGACCAGTCCGCGGCATCCCGGGAGCTGATCGGGCGGATGGACCGCGCGATGGAGGTCAAGCTGGACGATCCGTCCAGCCTGGAAGAGCAGCTCGGAAAAATCCGGAAAGGACAATATTCCGCTCTGCTGGTCATTCCCGCCGGCTTTGAATCGGGGCTAAAGCAAGGCAAAGCTTCCAGTCTCCAACTCTACGAGGACCCTTCGGCCCAAGCTGCGCTCGCCCCCGTTCAAGCGATTCTGGACAGCATCTCCAACCAGTACCGGGATCAGAAGCTGGCCGCTGCTTTCGCGGCGATGGGCGCCGCCGGAACCCGGGCGGATCAGATCATGGCTTCCCCGATTCATATCGAAAGCATACCGACCTCATCGGATCATTTGGGTTATGTTGATCAGGTGGTCCCCGGCATGACCGTGATGTTTGTGTTCTTTATCATAATTACGATGACCCGGCGCTTTTTTGAGGAAAAGAAAACAGGGCTTCTTTCCCGGATTCGCAGTACCGGCATAAAACCGCTCCATTACCTGATCGGCATGTGGATTCCTTTCGTGTTGACCGTAATCGCCCAATGCGTCGTCTTGTTCGCTTTCGGCCGCTATGTGTACGGGTTGAAGCTGGGGGATATCGCGGCGCTTGCCGTGATTGTCGTCGCCTTGAGCGTTGCCGGTACCGGCATTGGCCTCGGCCTTTCCTTCCTTGTCCCGGGAGAAAGCGCGGCAATGGTCATCACCCAGGTAATTTCGATGGGCGGCGCCATGGCGGGCGGGTTATGGATGCCCTCTTACCTGCTCCCGAAGTTTCTGCAGACGATCGGCCTTTTCACACCGCAATTCTGGGCGCAGCATTCCCTGCAGAACGTATTCGCCCACGGCGCCCATACCGGCGACATTCTCGGGGCCGCGGCGATCCTGCTGATCTTCGGGGCTGCCGGACTGCTGGTCGCGTTCCTCCGCCTGCCCGGTTTTCTGCGGTCGGCCGCCAGTTAACGGCGGCCGGTTTCGCGGGCTTTTGAGACTGGCGGCAGCTGCTTGCCTTTCCAACCAAGGCGGAACGGTTGCTGTATCCGGAAACAAATTCGCCCCGCTCGGGAAACCGCATATTCGATTTGCTTTAAAAGGCGCTCATCAGAAGCATGCCGACTCCGTCCGCCGGCAGGTGGGCGGCATCGGAAGCAAATAACAAAAACGGATAAAAGCATGGGACCCGCCATGAGGATCATTTCCGCAAAACGGCGTCGTTTCAGGGACATAAGATGTTGATCTCCATAATGGATTTTTATCAGACGTTATCCGGACAAGGAGGCGCCCCACTGCTCAATGGTGTCGTCAATCCCGGCCAACCAGGCGGTGGAATCGTTTCCGGCCCGGGCATGCTTGCCCCAGATCTCCGACAAGAGCTTTCGCAGGTCTTCATGCTTCATTCGTCTGCCTTTCCCGTTTCGTTCCTTGACGATACGAAGGATCCGGATATATTGGGCGAGGGTGAGCGGAACAATTTTTTGGACCCGGCCTTCGTAGCCCCATTTGACGCTCATCCAGAAGGTATTCAGGGTATCGCGATGTATCGACGGCGCAAGAAACAGACAGTAGTTGTCCGCCGAACGGTTCGCTTCCCGGTCCTCGAATTCCCGCAGATGGCGCATGACCGGCTGGCCTTCCTGAAACCATTGGTCGCGTCCTCTCAGAAGGGTGACTTCACAGATCATGCGGAAGGATGAATAGACGCATTCGATATCCGGTCGATTCCCCGCCGCCGTAAACAAAGGAAGTTGGTCATCGCCCGCGGTATAATTGGGGGAGATCTCGAGAGCATCGTCCAAGGCCATCAGCGACAAGGTGACGTAGTATTCCAAATTCAACGGATCCTGTCCGCTGACGCTTCTTTTCCGGCCTGCCAATTCGGACAGCTTCCGGATATATTCGTCGATATGTTCCAGGCTTCGTTCCCTTAAAATCGCCTGGTCGTTGTGCAGGATTTGGATCGTTTCCCTCAGCCGGTCGATCTCTTGCCGGTATTCCTGAATGGTATCCAGCCTCTGATCCGCCAAGGGAAACGAGTGCAGGGCCTGTCCCGGATACTGGCGGTCGATCCCGTTCTGCAGCTCCCTGGCCTGTTCCAGCAGATGCTCCCGGACGGACCGAAGGCCGTCCGGGTTTTCCCAGGGGAGCGCGGGCTGATCCGGGTCGGCCATGTAATCCAGGTATTCCCCGGCGTCCCGGAACGTCAGGGCCCGGCCGTCGAAATGCTCCAGCAGCCGGTCAATTTCCACGGTTCGTGTGGGAGCCAAATCGACATACCTTCCGTTTCCCCGATAGTACAGCAGCTTGGTTTGCCGAAAATACCGGATGGCGGAATCGGCGTAATCGTAAAGATTGTTGACCTTGATCCCGATTTTCTCTCCTTCGCCCGGATGCAGGCGGAAAACCTCCATGACCGTTTCCCTGAATCGTTGATCCACGTAACGCTGCGCCGCATTCCGGCCAAGCGATTGCTTCTCCTGACGAAACCCGACAATTCGGCCGATTCGGCCCCCAATCTCCCGGTAATCCGTCATTGTGGTTAAAAACAGGGAGAATTCTTCCTTCGACACACCGACAGGACGGCCGCCCAATTTCTCCCACTCCCGATTCACTCCGCGGATCACATGCAGGACGGCAAGAAACGGATTCAGATCGAAACCGCGGTATCCTTTGTCCGCGGGATTCGGCAGCTGCCATTTCAAAAAATACCGGAAAAAGACATCGGCGAGGCCGATCTCATCCCCCAGCAGTTTTTTGCCCAAATCCGTAATCCGGACAACGCCCATCGATTCTTTGGCAACGGCCAGACCCATCTTCGTCATATTGCTCACGGCCGTCCGCCCCCGAAAAGCATAGGCCTTGTCCTGATCGTCTTCAAAGCTCCGGTTCTCGTAATGCACCTGATGCAGGATTTCAACCAGTTCCCGATCTGTGAATTCCCCGGGTTCTTCAAACCTCAGCTTGAGATCCTCGGACAATCCCGTCGGCCTGTATTCCTTGCATCGGATCAATTCCTTGAAAAACGATCCCTGAACGGTTTCGTTGAACGGCTTTCCTTCAAACCGCGAAAGCACGTGCAAAAATCCCCGGATCCGCTCGGGGTTCCGCAGCGTCGTACTGATACTCCATGTACCGGGCATTCCTTCAGCTCACTCCCGATCCTTCAAGATTTGGCGTTCCGCCCTTTCTTTATCGGCACCTTCCCCCTCGCCGTTTAAGGTGCCGGCCGGGTTGGCGGGAGATAATTGGTAATCAGCACCTCGGAGGTCCTGAACGCCTTCTCCTTGATCTGGTAATTGGAATTCCGGTAATGGTAGTCCAGGTAATGAACATGGTACCGGGCTGCCCAGCGTTTCAGGATCGCGTTCTCCCTTCCCTTGTGCTCCAGCACATTGGACAGGGCAAACCGGACGCCCATGGCATCCAGACGATCCAGCAGGGCGAGCAGGTCCCTCTCTTCCGTTTCCGTCCAGCCGTCCTGCTCGTTATAGGTGGCGGTCGAGATCAGATAAGGAGGATCGGCGTACAGAAAGTCCCCTTTTGCCAAAGGCACCTTCATCTCCCGGAAGTCCGCACATTGAAAGACCATCCGGTTCGCACGGATCCTCTCCATGAATTCGACGAGATGGCGCTTGATCTGTTCGTTGAAATCGCGCTTTCCCACCGGAATGTTGTATTTTCCCTGCCTGTTAAACCGGATCTGGTTGTTGAACCCGAACACCGTCAGCACGAAAAACATCAGATCGAAGTAAGGGGTGTCCCCGGGTCTGGAATTGTAAACGTTTCGCAGCCGCCTGTATTTTGCCTTGTTGTATTCCGCCAGCCCCGCCCCCGATTCGCAGCCGTAAGCCTCGTAGCCGTACTTTGCCGTATTCGTCAGCCCGAATTCCGCAATCATCCCCTCGATGGCCGAGAGGACCTCTTCCGTGCTTGACCGCTTCAGCGTATCGAACAGGCGGATCACTTCCCTCTGCTTGTCGATGCAGTAGATCGTGCCGCCCGCCTGCACATTGGCCGCCACATTCGCCCCGCCGCAGAACAAATCGACGAAGCTGCCCGCCGTTTCGGGAAAAAGGGGCAGAATCTGCCTGAGCAGCTTATGCTTGCCGCCGGTATAGTTCAGGCACGATTTGATATATTGTTGCACTTCCGTTTTCGGCAATAGGGTCACCTGTCTATTTCGCAAAGATAAAGAATTTCCTTGTGGTCGTCAATGTTGGTTTTACCGGTCGTATATACCTGGAAGTCGGTTTCGAAAATCCGTACCTTTCCCCTTGTCCGCAAAACGCCGACGATTTCCTCCTCGGAAATTTTGGCGTTGGACCGGCCCACGCCCTTCTCCGCCATATTGTTGTAGGAAACCAGGATGTATTTGCCGTCAATGTGCGCGATCAGGTCGGCAAAGGCCTGCGGCGCCTTCATCGTGCAGTAGTCGCTCTTCAGATGCGCCCGGTTGGCCATTTTTTTGGCCACGCCGGTTACTTCCGGCTGCTTCCACTCGGCGATGTTCTCGAGAAGGTGATAAGCATCCCCGTACTGGCGCGAGTTGTACGGGGTGTCGATATAGACCAGATCCGCGCGGATTCTCCTCGCCAGGGCGTTGGCATCCTCCTGGAAGATCCGGTTCCCGCGGTTGCCGGCGGTTCGGATCTCCGGAACAAGCAGACGGAGCGGCCCGAGGGAGTCCAGTTTCCTCCGGTAGGCATCGTAATGCCCCACGGTATTCGCTACCTTGTCCATCGCATAGAGAAGAGAGGTGATCAGAACCGCCTTTTCGCGGAAGGCAAGCCGATCCGCCTGCTCTTCGATCTGCTCCCGGATATAGCCGATTTTCCTGGCGTTCTCCTCGGTAAAGTATGTACCGCCGAAATGACGGGAAACGTAATTGTCTTCTTCGATCCGGGCCTGGTTCCACCCGGCGATCAGCTCTTCGATCCGCGCTTCGTCGACGGCTTCATCGCTGAACCAGGTCCAGTAGGACAAGTAATTGGAATATAAAATATCGTTCACGATAACGGTTTTGCCTTCCCGGTTGAACAAGTCCGCCACGACGCCCGTCCCGCCGAACAGATCGGCCACGGTATCGACCCCGCGGCAGTGCTCCTGCACGACCTTCCGAATAAAATCCAGAAGCTTGTATTTGCTGCCCAGGTACCGCCGGTTCTTGATCTGCAGCCGGGCATCCGGCTCCGCCGGCGCAAAAACCCGCCCTTCCTTCCTCCGGATGGTCTGCTGCAGTTCCCTATGCTCTTCCGTCCGCATTCTCAGCCTCTCCCATCCCTAAGCGGCGCGGATATGTCTCCGCCGTTCCCCCCGTTGTGCAGGGTTTGTCTGAAAATATCGAATGATGTCAAGCATCATTTCGTCTGGATTCAGGCGCGCGCGCAAAGGGCGCCCCAATCCCCGCCATCTGCGGCATCCTCCCAATTTTACTATTTCGATTCGCCCGGATGCAACGAAATGTTTCCTGTCGAACCTTGCGGAAACCGGCCGCTGGGGCAGGCGGCAAACCTTTCGCGGATGAACGGCGTCCGCCGTTTTCATCTTTTCGTGCACATGGCCGCCCGCCAAATTGGTATAATACGTAGGAAGGGAGTGGATAAGGATGAATCGACTGATCGACCAATATATCCGCAGCGGGGAACAGGAAGAGCGGGCCCGGAAGGTGGAGGAACTGGCCGCCCGTTTCGCGGAAAGAGCCCCGCAGCATGACCGGGAGGGCTCGTTTCCATTCGAAAATTTCGCCGACCTGCGCGAGGCCGGATATTTAAAGCTGACCGTCCCGCGGGAATTCGGGGGGGACGAAATTTCCCTGTACGAGCTGGTCCTGCTGCAGGAACGGCTCGGTTACGGGGACGGTTCGACCGCCTTGGCCGTCGGCTGGCATGTCGGACAGATTCTTCATCTGCGGACAACCCGGAAGTGGCCGGAGGATGTGTTCGCGGACCTGTGCCGCTCCATCGTGAAGGACGGGACGATGATCAACACCTTCGCCAGCGAAGCGGCTTCGGGCAGTCCCAGCCGCGGTGGGCGACCCGAGACGACCGCTGTAGCGGCGGACGGAGGGTGGCGGATTACCGGGCGCAAGACGTTCAGCACCCTCTCGCCGATTCTCGACCGCTTTGTCGTGTCGGCCTATCTCCCGGATGAGGAGTGTACGGCCGACTTTCTTGTTCGCCGTTCGGACCGGGTGACCCTGGTGGAAACCTGGGACACGCTTGGCATGCGCGCCACCGGAAGCCATGACATCGTGCTGGACGGAGCCTTCGCGGACAAGAATATGCGGCTTCCCGGCAAAGGCGGGGACGACGGAGGCGGCTGGCTGCTGCACATTCCCGCCTGCTATACGGGCATCGCCCTGGCCGCACGGGATTTCGCGCTGGAGTTCGCCCGCACCTACCAGCCCAATTCGTTAAGCGAACCGATCGCTTCCCTCCCCTCCGTGAAGCATTCGATCGGAGAGATGGAGGTTCTGCTGCGCTCCGCGCGCACCATTCTCTATGCGGCGGCGGACCGCTGGGACCGCGATCCGGATTACCGGGCTGCCATGAAGCCGGATCTGGGACTGGCCAAATATGTGGCCACCAACAACGCCATCCGGGTCGTCGATCTGGCGATGCGGATCGTCGGCGGAACCAGCCTGTCGCGCAAGCTGCCGCTCGAGCGGTATTACCGGGATGTCCGCGCCGGTCTGCACAATCCGCCGATGGACAGCTCGGTGCTGCAAAACCTGGCCGTGTCCGCCCTGGCGGAGCGGTAATCCCTTGATGAAAAAAGCGGCCGGACTTCGCCTGCGGAACGCCGCTGTGGACGGAGCCCTTCGGGGGCAGCCGCCAGCGGGCCTTCCGCCGGGTCCGGCTTTTTCCGTTAGAACAAATCGTGAGGATCCCGGACCGAAGCTTCCGGGGTTCCTTTGAGGAAATATTCGTAGCGTCCGAATCGCGACAAGGCCTCCCGGTCAGGGAGCCATACCCACTCGTTAATTTCGCTTTGGCAGCGGTGAGCCCGGAAGGCGGCGAGCTTCGCTTCCAGATGGGCGCCGATGTCTATGCGGACCACATCGTCCCGGGTATAGCCGTACGGCTCCGGGTTTTCCATCGTATTGCCGAACGAAATGAAGTACAGGGATCCCCGCTTCCGGGAGCGCCTGAAAGCTTCCGTCGTCACTTTGCCGATGGCGCAGTGATCCGGATGCCCGCCCAGCCTCTCGTGAAACGTCAGGACCACATCGGGATCGGTCTCTTCCATGATCACGGAAATTCGCGCGATCAGGCTCTCCGGATCGATGAACTCCACCGTCTTGTCGCGGATATCGAGAAACTTCAGCTCCCGGATTCCAAGGCATTCGCAGGCGTGCCGAAGCTCCTTCTCGCGGGCCGCGGGAAGCGTTTCCCGGTTCAGGTACGGCGGGTTGCCCATGCGCCGTCCCATCTCTCCCCGCGTGGCGCTCACCAGGGTAATGTGAACCCCTTCGGCGGCATATTTGGCGAGCGTGCCTCCGCAAATAAACGATTCGTCGTCCGGATGGGCGAACACCGCGAGCAGCTTGCGCCGGTTTTTTTCGTCAGCTCTCTTCATTCCGGAAACGGCTCCTTTCCCAGATGCAGGGCGACACTCATTCGTCCCTTGTCGTCAAATCCGGCCAGCAGAAGGCGGCCATCGCCATCCTCCTCATAATGAGTGAGCGCTTCCATTCTCAGCCATCCGATCCCGTCAAATCGGAGCGCCGCGCGGAAGGGCCCGTCGCCGGCAAGGAACGCATCTGTGACCCTGACCTTGAAATTGCGGACGAATACGAAGGAAGTCGCTTCGCTGTGAAGATAGACGTCCGCTCCGGCAAAGCGCTTCAGCTTCGCCTCCACTTGCGGTCTGGTAATGTTGTTCATGGCGTTCGATTCCCTCTTTGGAAGAAATTTGGATTGCCCCATCATTGTATCATTTTCGGCGGAAAAATAGCACCCGGGATCGTTGAAGGAAGGATTTTTTGCGCTCAGCTCCGCCAACCAAAAAAAGAGCGCCGCGGCAGGTCCGGCACTCCCTTCGGCACTTCTTCATTCCTGCCCGTTCAAGGAATCTTCACGACGAACGGGACTGTGAAGACCTTGCCGTTCTGCTGAAATTGCCCCCAAATCTTGAAAACGCCGCTGTGCGGGAAGGCGACCATGAACTTCGCGTCGGGACCCGCGGAATTCCCGCTTGCCGGGTGGACGTGCAGATATTCTCCCCCGTCCCGATTCAGAATGACCACGTGGCCGATCGCCCCGAGATAGGGCTGCAGATCGGTAACCGGCTGTTTCGTCCCGGCGTCCCTGATGTTGAAGTCCAGACTCAGCTCCCTATCGGCCGTCAGATGGTCGAGCGAGAGCGTCACTTCCTTGCCGTCCACCACTTTGGTCAGGCTGGTGTCCACTTCAATCGGCCTGGCCGCGGGGGCCGAGCCCGGTACCGTGATCCACCGGCTCCTGCTCATCGCCCCCATGCCGGACGGGGCAAAATCCGCGATCAGTTCGAATTCCCCGGCGGAGGGAAAGCGGGTCGTCGCCGTGAACTCGCCTTGCCCTTGATATTCGGGATGGATGTGATGGAAGAAGGACAGGTCCCTGCTTACGATAATCATATGCATCCGCTTTTCGTGCTCGATGTCGAATTGCTCGACCGGCTTGCCGTCTCTGTCCCGAATTTTGACCGTGACCGTCGTATCCCGACCCGGCTGCGGCTTTTCGTTCGAAAGCGTGAACACTGCTTTGACGTTGTCCGCAGCCGCCTTGTCTGCCGCGGGCGCCATATCCATACGGCCGCCGCCCTGGCCCATACCGGACATTCCGCCGTGACCGGCATGGCCGGATTCGGGTGCCTGCACGTTCGCAGATGCGGTTGTCGAATCGCCTGTCTTACCGCAAGCCGCAAGCAGCGCGGCGGCAAGCAGGATCGTTGCAGCCAATTTCTTCATGGGTTTGTCCTCCCACTATAATTAATTGTTTTCTCGTATTTTCTCACTCATTCTTAGGATTTCATCTATGACTTTTCAGAAGAGGTGGAAGTGGAAATGCTTTAGTGCAATATTTTTCCGTGTAGACGTAAGGGGAAGTAGAGCTTGGAGCCCTATTTCCAAACAATGGGTTAAAAGAGTATGATCGCACAATGGATGTCCACATGGTCCCTTGTGGTTTACCCTCCCATGTCACACTGGGTCGATGCCCTCACATTCCTTCGTTCTACCTCTCAAGGGGTGGATGCCGATTCTTGCTCCCTTACTGGGTCGTGGCCCTCATGGAAAATAAAATGCCGGCTTCTCCGTGCTTCCAATGTCATGTTTCTTTCCTAGAAAAATGATTGAGACAAATACGATGTATCGAACGTAATTAAGCTGCCTGTAACTGGGTCAACCGAACCGGACCCATGACATCTTGAGCGTTATATGGGATTCGCTTGGTCCCTAGAGTATGGAGAATTCGAATCAATTTTCCACATAGTGCAATAATCGATTGTTTCTTTTTTAATGGATTTTCACTTCTCTTGGTGTAATGCTGGTGGAGTGCTTTAAACTCTTTGTTCTTTGCCACCATAGGCAGTACACAACGGAATAGCAACGCTCTTAATCGGGATCGTCCTCGTTTACTAATCGTGGACTTTCCCTTTTTCTTTCCTGAACTGTTCTCTTTAAGATTTAAACCAGCAAGGCGAATAATTTGCTGTCCATGAACGTAATCGGTTAAGTTGCCCACCTCGGCAAGAAACCCAGCTAGCGTAACGATGCCCATACCTGGGATCGTGAGCATTTCCTCGGTACCTGGAATTTGCTGTAGGAGTTTCACTACTTGTTCCATGATTTCTTCTTCTTGACGAGCATAGAGGTCATACTGTTCTAATAATGCCTTCAGTTCTAGCTTGGCTGCAGGGATTCCTTGCGTCATCCCGATAGAGGTAGTAGCCACGGCGACAAGTTTCTCCGCTCGCTTCATTCCTACTGCCCGCTTTACTTCTGTTTTCCAACGCTTAAGAATCGTCCAGGCGCCTGTAGAGACGATCTCTTGCGGTAAGGGAAACTCCCGAAGAGTAATGAGCGAGGCTTTCCCTTCCCACTTCTTAAACACCCGCTGATATTCTGGGAAGAAGCGGTCTAACCAGTTTTGGATCCGAAGTTTTACTTGATTAAAATTCACCATCACCTTTTCCCGCAAGTTCATGAGAATGCGTAAATCCGCATACACTTGTGTAGGAAAATTCGGCTCGGTGTACTTGCCATTACGAATAAGATCCGCAATGACTTTGGCATCTTTGTAGTCGTTTTTAGTAGGCGAATTGTCTTCGAGTTCCTTACTTTTATTCACATGATGCGGATTCACCACAACGATCTTAATGCCCTCACCTTGAAGAAACTCGGCCATCGGGAACCAGTAGTGTCCGGTGGGTTCAATCCCAAAGATAATGGTGGTTTTGTTGTGAACTCGCTGTAATTCCTTCATCCACTGAACCAGTTTTGTTAGCCCTACATGGTCGTTTGAAAAGACACAGTCTTTCCCCAATTCAATTCCCCGAAAATCTACTGCGCGGGCCACGTGGGTTTTCTTCGCCACGTCAGCTCCCACAACAAGGGTGGAATCGGTAATTTGTAGAATACGTTGATTTTGCTTTTGACTATGCTTATACTTCATGGTAGTGCCTCCTCGTAAATTGGGATTTGTTCTTTGGACGGAACGTTACCCAGTATACTAGAGGCTCTTTTTTTGTTCAAAATCCAAATTAATTCATTACAGGAATGGCTCCCTTTCACAATCAGAAAATATCTGTAATTTCATCTTAAAAAATTGAAAGCGGTTTTTACATACCCTTTTTTTATGTATACTATATCTAAAATTTCCATTGCCAAGGAGACGATCGACGGATGAATGCGGAGCGGGAACCCGGCGCAGGCAACCTGTCTGAGCCGACACTGATGTCCAGCGTGTATTGGAAACACAAGGAAAAGTTTTTACTGTATAAGGACACTTATGAGGAGTGGGTATTGTTCGCCGTTGAAGAGGGGACATTCCATTACCGGATCGGGGAGCACAGCGGGACAGCGGGATTCGGGGACCTTGTCCTCTGCCCGCCCGGCACCCCTTTTCGCCGGGTCATTGTCACCCCCCTTACCTTTCATTTCTTCCGCGTAGCCTGGGAGGGCGGGGAAGGGCAGGATGCCGCCCGAAACGGCGCCATCCCTACCGGAAAAATCAGCATCCGCAATACGATGCGGCTGGCTTCCAGTTACCAGCTGTTCCGCCGGGCGGAGGCGCTCCAGCCCGGGGTGAAACAGCGCATGCAAAACCACTATTTCCGTGATATCTGGTACCTGTACGCTGCGGAGAATGAGCATTTCCTGCCGGATACGGGGCTGCCGGAAACCGGCGACCCGTTGATGCAGAAAGCAGCGAGTCTGATTCTCCGGCAGGCTTTCCTTCCCCTCCATCTGGGGGAGCTGGCGAAATCGCTGAATCTGAGTCCGTCGCAGTTTTCCAAACGTTTCAAAAAATCGTACGACATGACCCCGCTTCAATACCTGACCCGCATCCGCCTGGACAAGGCGAAATCGCTGCTGCTGGAGACGAAGCTGACACTGGAGCAGATCTCGGAATGCTGCGGGTATCCCAACGGCTTTTACCTGAACCGTGTGTTCTCGAAGCAGATCCATTCAACGCCGTCCCAATACCGCAAGGCCCATCAGGTGTAACAAGGGCGGATTATTCCAGCTCGCGCTTCATGGCTTGCAGCTGCTCCGCATCCCCGCTGGCGAGCAGCCTGTCGCCCAATTTCAGCTCCGTGTCTCCATGGGGGATCAGGAACGAGTCCCCGCGGTAAATCCTCAGAATCAGGACATCTCCCAGAAGCGGCAGCCTTCGCAGGGGCGTTCCCTCGTACGCCGGATGGTTCATTGCGATTTCCAGGATGGAGTCGTCGTGCCGGGAGAACAGACGAATAGCGCTCGGGTATTCGATCAAGGCTTTCAGCAGGGTTCGGGAGGCATTGAGCGTAGAAAAGGCGGTGACCCCTGCTTTCTGAACGATTTCTTGCTTCTCCGGGTCCTCGACCCGGGCGATAATCCTGCCGGTTCCCCGCCGGCTTGCCTCCAGAGCCAGCCGCGTGTTGGCCTCGTCATCCGGGCTTCCGAATACGACAATATCCGCGGAGAAGACGCCCTTCTCCGCCAATGCTTCCGGATCGAGGGACGTTGCGCATACCGCCGGCAGTTGTTCCGGCGATTCCCAGATTTGATCGGTTTCCTCCGTCCGTTCGCTGAACAGGCTCACGTCATACCCTTCCCGGGATAAATCCTGGGAGACGCGCAGCGTGATGTAATTGGCCCCGATCATGGCAACAACCGGCCGTTTTTCCTTCCCTTTGGGGAAAATTTTACTGAACAGAACAGGGAAGATCAGACAGGTCAGGATCGCCGTGAGGATCAGCGCTCCGTTCAGGGCCTCGTGGATCAAGCCCAATTCCAGAGCGATGGTCGAGGCCGCGATCACGAGGCTCAGCGTGGAGGACATCAGCACCCCCGAACCGAGCACCTCGGTCCAGGCATACCATTTTTTCAGCCATAGAGCGGGAAGCATCTTGGAAAGAAAAATTACCGCCACCAGCAGCGGAATCAGCACATAGACGGAGGAATCGCTGAACAGCTGGCGCAGGTCCAGCTTGACCCCGACCATCACGAAAAAAATCGGGATCAGGAATCCGTAACCGAACGTATCCAGCTGGCGAACGAAGTCTTTGTCCGGCGTCAGCAGCGATACGATCATTCCGGCCAGGAAAGCTCCGAGAATATTTTCCGCGCCAAGCGATTCCGAAAGGACCACAAACAGCAGGATCAGCGCGAATACCGCCCGGGTGCCGAGCTGCGTCGTTCCTTTGCTGAGCAGGCGGAGGAGTCCGCCGCCCGGAAGCCGCCGGATAAACCGGTAAATCGCGAAAGCCAGCACAAAAAACAGAAGGAGCAGCAGAATGTCCCTGGCATTGCCGGCCCTTATGCTGATATACACGGCAAGCAAAATCATCGTGACGAAATCGGAGATGACCGAGACGAGCAAAATAATCTGCCCGAGCTCCGTTTCCATCACTTTCTTTTCCTTCAAAACCGGGACAACGACACCCAGGGAAATGGTTGCGATGATCAGTGTCATCAGATACGGATCCTTGATCTGTCCAAACGATTCCATCAGCCAGGCCATCCCGAAGGACAAAACGAGAATGCATCCGAAGAGGAGGGCCGCAATCCGGAAAGGAAAGCCCCCCTTCTTCCCTGAAACGGACTTGCGAAAGGAAGAAAAATCGATTTCCACCCCGCTCAGAAACATCAGATAAATAAATCCGAGAAGGGACAGAAGCTGAAGCCATGGATCCTGCGACACCCAATTAAAGCCGGTCTTGCCGATCATCAGGCCGACGACAATCTCCGCGACCACGACGGGAACCGCCCGCAGCCGCAGCTTATGCAGCAGGATGGGAATTAGAAACGCGGCACCGACCACAACCATCAGCGAAGTCAGTGAAACGGCATGCTCCATGAAGCACCTCCCTGTTTCCCCTAATTGTTCCATCCTTTCATTATTAACCAAGTGAATTGCCGGTATGTCCCCCGGCATCAAAAAAAGCCGGTCCCTCCAAATGTCCGGGCATTCACAGCTTAGCATTATGGGAATTTTTGGTTTTCCTGCCGGGTTCCCCGGTTCACTGAATATCGTCCATAATAGCTTTCAATTTTTTCCAGTGGTCAGGTGTGAATTTCGCCGCTTTGCGCAAAAATACCGGTACTGCTTCGTTTTCGGTAATGATTTTGTGAAAGTCGCTCGGAATTTTTTTGGCGGCGATCATGAACTGGTCCGGATCCTTGCCCAAAATTTCCGCCATGCGGATGATTTTGTCCTCTGCGGGCGGATCCATCGTACCGCTTTCAATTTTGCTGATATATGTAAAATCAATACCCACCTGTTCCGCCAGCTGCCTCTGCGTGATTTGC
>Ga0310827_101050_pt1 | contig 16157 bp, 14 predicted proteins | sample WT_ome_2_FD_201309 | JGI IMG/M metagenome (GOLD analysis project Ga0310827, IMG submission 201309) | Sorghum-adapted microbial communities enriched on wild type (WT) sorghum from Joint BioEnergy Institute, Emeryville, California, United... ... | reverse complement strand
AAGTTTTTCATAAGACTATCACCCCAGGTAATTTAGTAGTATTACCCAGTATAGACAGCTTTGGGAGGCTTTAAACTAAACATTAAATAGCGAGGAAGCAAAAAATCTAGCATATGCTTGACTTAGATGTTCTTTATAAGGGGAATTTCGTGTCACTATTCCGTCTATCTTTTCACTTGCTAACTCCATCATATATTGAATCGGAACGGAAAAAACTTCCCTAAAATCAATTATTTTCTGGTCAAATTCATGCCCCTGAATTTTACAGCATTCAATCATATGGTAATTGGGAACGTATCCCTTAATTATCGTGTTTATTTTACTTTTTGCACTATTTGATAGCACAGGGAATAGCTCATGAACATCTAATAACCTTGCAACCATGACCCAATTAGTTTTTCCTACATGCTGGAGATCACAACTTTGAGATAATATGATAACATCGTGTGTTGCAACATTCGCTTCATTAGTCTGACCCTTCAGAAGTTCGTAACTTGAGACAATTACTTTTGTATCTTTTATAATATCTCCTTGCTCTAAAGGAAGATTTTCTTGCTTTAAGTTGTACCATTCCATACTCACAATTATCCCTAACCCCCAATTAATGGTCTTCCAAGTTTAATAAATCGTCATCAATTTCAACCGGTAGTATTGGTAGAGTACTTTCCTTAAGTGAAACATGTAGTTTTTCTTGAATGTTTAATTCAGGAATGTCTGATTGTCTTAATGAGTCAATCATTTCCTCATCCATATCAATGTCATGGATTATCTCTTTATCAAAAAACATGAAATTATTTTCTTTCCATAATTCACTTAAATGACTTGAATTAAATGCATACTTTATATTTGAGACTTCATAATAATTTACATTTACAGAAGGAGTAGTACTCATAACCAGACCCAATCCAATCACACTTGAAAAAATCATATTTTATAAACTCCTTCCTTTAAAATTTGTATTGCATTAGTATTAAAAAAATCATTAGAGATTTCAAACAACTTTTTTACACTTACACGCAATGTATTGTTTAAATCCCCAGTCTTATTATACATATATCTGTTATTTACATCTATGGAGATAAATATGCCTTTTTCTAAAAGCTTTGCTTCGGAGAGTGAAGCAGTCAAATGATTATCTTGCCGATTTGTAAAATTATAATTTCTGTAGTTTCCTACCGCAACATTTAAATAATATTCATCATTGATAACAAAAGTTATTTTTTGATTAAAATCATTTATATTTTGGGAGGCATGCAATCCATTATTAAAAACCTCTGCTAGGTATCGGGTAATGACTTCATCATCAACTTCTTGTGGAAATTGTGCTGTTAAGGTTAATCCTTGAAATAAAGTGTCCTGAACATGGATACATTCAAGTATCCACATCATTAATTCAGCTCGTTCTTTTAAATATTGAGTACATTGTTCCAGTTTCCCCTGAAACCTAAAATCAAAGTTAGCTTCAATTTTGGCGTTAATTTGGGAAAATATCATCTGGTTATGCCCATTAATCGCATTGAAGATGACTCGAGGTATCTCGGGATCTATTTCCTCAGGTACTTCAATAAAATTTGGTGGCAAATAAAAATCCTCCATCCGCTTTTCAATGTCTGCAAGGGAATCAAGAACTTTCTCCTTAATTTTTATTTTTCTAGGATAAACCAGATTTAATGAAGCATTAATTACATTCATTTTTTCAAATTGCATGAAGATATTCACCCTCACTTTATTTGACCTTATACATTAATAATAAACAATTTTATCAGAAAAGTCATCTATATTTGTTAATAACGGCGCATGAGGTCAAGGAATTGCCTGTGGTAAAGTTAAAAGTTAGTGTGTACATTTGCTTTATAACTGGTGCAAATCATTGACTATTAGTAGGGAGAGTGAGAAAATTGCAGGTTACTTTCCGAATCTATGTTAAACAAACGTTTGATTAAATTTCGTGTAAAGCCGTGCTACTAGGGAAGTTTGCAAAAACGCAACCGCAGTATTCTTCTTATTTTGACAAGTTTCCTGTGTATGAATTCAGATCATATAATGGTTTTTGCATAAGGAATGGCAACAAGGCCGATTCTCTGGGTGCAAACGGAATGGCAAACTTATTCCAGCTTGCCATCCGATTTTTTCAGTCGATGTCGCTTAGAGTCGTAAGGGGGCATCCACTATAATTCTTTGCTTTTTCATATGCTACTAACCGTAATTTTAGTCATCTACCATATTTTTTTGCCATACCAAGCGCCATTTTAACCGTAATTCATGGATTCATTATAGTTATTTCCCTTAATTCATTGCTATTCCATGCGCCATCCTAATAGTAATATATTGCATTAATAATCGCTGTTCTAGCTCGTCCTTTCCACTGACAAACGGCTTATTCCTTCCCCAACTGCTCTTTCAATGCTGCCAGTACTTCCCGTTTCCACAGTTTCACGGTTGAGTAACGTACACCCAAACTTTCTGCAATTTCGGTTAGTTTGTGACCTTTTATAAAATGCAAGTCAATGAATTGTTGCTGTTTTGGCGGTAGTTGTTTGATTACCTCTTGCAGGATCCAAGTTTCGTCGCTTCCGTTATCGGCTGTTTCGTTCGCAATCTGGTTCCAGCCGACGTCATCCGGTTGGTGCTCGTGGTTGTCTTTTTGCATTTGCTTCCGGAGCTCAGTTAGGATTGAGCCGCGAATATAGTGATAAGCATAGGTTGTCAAGGAGGCTTTGTCCGGATCGTATAATTGATAGGCCCGCCACAAGCTGATTAAGGCAATTTGATAATACTCTTCATGGTTTGCAAGCCGCGTAAGATGGAGCGGATAATCGGTTGCATGCTTGTAACTAATTCTTCAAACTCATAATCTTTGTCTTTCATTAAGTACTCTTTCTGAAAGACGCGCCTTTCTGATGTATTCCCGGGTACTTATAACGTAATGAAAAAGGACGATTCTGACAAAGAGATTTTAAATGAGTTTTACCTCATTTTTACTATGTTTAACTGGAATTATCGTGCATTTAGTAGTAATTTTGGTAAAGTTAATGGCAATTATTGCATTTTTATCTGCAATTTCAAGTTAATTTTTTACTTTTATTTTTTATTTATTTTTAGTAAAAAATCGCCTAAAGTTTCTCCCAGAAATTGATTTCGGGTCCGAAGTTCTGGTACGGAAACTTTTATATCGATTCTCAATGTGCATTTCTGATTGTGGATGTTAGCATCCTTTATTTATACGATAAATCCCAATACGGGTAGAGTGCATTTTTCGCTAAAATAAATCCACCAATCAAACCGGCATTTCCATTTAACTCAGTCGGTACAATATACGAATCTATACCTTCATTAAATTCGGAATAGGGGAAGTAACCATTAAGAAATTTTTGGACATATTTCCTTACTATCGGAAAAAGTATTCTTTGGTTAGAAACACCGCCGCCAATGATAATTTTTTCAGGCATGCATATCATAATATACTGTACCAATGCTTGTGCGATATAGTATGCTTCAAGTTCCCAGACTTTTAGATTCTGAGCAAGTTCTGAACCCTTTTTTTTCAACGTTTTTCAATAGCAGAACCAGAAGCCAAACCTTCAAGACAATCGTGGTGAAAAGGACAGATCCCTTCAAAAAAGTCATTCGGATGTTTTCTGATGAATATATGCCCCGTTTCCGGATGGGATAGACCCTCAAGTAATTTTCCATGAACAATAGCACCGGCACCAATTCCCGTTCCTACAGTAATATAAAGGCAGCTGTTTAATCCGACTGCAGCGCCGTAAGTATTTTCTGCCAGAACAGCCGTATTTACATCAGTTGTAAATCCTATTGGTACCTTTAACTCTTTTTGAACAACTTGAAATTACGGATTTTTGCCATGCAAGTTTGGGTGTATTCATAATGTAACCATAGGTTGGATTTGAATTCTTAATATCTGCCGGTCCAAAGGTTCCGATGCCTAATGCGTGATTATCTATAAAAAATTGAATTGCTCCCTTAAATGTTTCCTGTGAGCTTGTTGTCGGTATTGATATTTTCATTAATATTTCTACATATAAAATTCTGCTAAGGGATTATCAGAATAATTTAAAGAAGCTGGTGACTTTTATCATAAGAATGCTTAAAGATGAATATCAATTTAGTAGTAACTTCATTATTTTGCGGACCCCCGTTAAATTTTTTAGTGGGGGACTGATATCCTTGATAAATCCGAATAAAAATTCGAATGATCTTTATAAGAAAATAGAAAACAAGAAAGATAAGCTTTGGATGGAACTTGGACGAAAGGTATTTGTGGTAATAATTGTGAAAGTAATAATAAAACTGTTTGATAAATTTTTGGAATAAATCATGATACGAAAGGGGTCCGCGAGAAGGTTGTAAATTTCACTTAAAAAGTGAAAACACCTTCTCGCGGAAATGTAAAATAAATTAATATGGATAAATAAGTTTTCGTAAAGTGTAGGTTGCCATCATCCCTGATTATGTTGAGAATGTACTAATACTCAGAGTTTGACGGTTACAGCTAAAAGAAGTCTCAAACCTTTGATAGTACTGACCTTTTAGAGCCAAAATTATTTAAAGTAGAATTTTTTTATATCAAGTGTTTACAGGCAATTGCCATCATTTTTACTGTCAAAGTTAGGATAAAGGTGAAAACTTCTTCTTGTGGAAAGGCAAAATAAATTAATATGGATAAAATAAGTTTTCGTAAAGTGTAGGATTGCCATCATCCCTGATTATGTTGAGAATGTACGTATAGGTTTTGGTATATGTAAAGAAACTGGGTTTGATTAATGGTTTAGCATTTTGGCCAGCAAAGTAATCTATAATATCGAGGTCAAAAAACATCAGCAAAAACAGATCATGCAGATTTACCCTCCATGGCCAATTTTTTATGCTGTTTTAGCATACTCAAAAGAAGCCCGAGATGAAAACAAAATAAATTAATATAAAGGTTCATTGTGATCATATGAATAATAGCATATAACCTGACTTTTGCAGTTGAAACGAAGAAAAAACAGCCTTTAACCCGCATAAATACTAGGTTTTCGGCTGTTTTTGTTTGTCAGAAAGTTGTAGTGTAAATCACTTTTTTTGACCGCTCCTAAAATTTTTTAATTTCTCCTAATGACAGGCATTTATTCCCTAAATCGATTCCTAATTCCTGTTCGATATCAGCTAGTACGTCATCATAATGATCAAACAGATAATAATTTTCCTGTATATGGCTGCAGGAGGCCTTTCTGAGGCTATCAAGCACGGCGGTAACTGAATGCTTTCCCTTCAATCAATGTTCTAATAATCTCGCAATGACAAGTGAGACAAAGCAGGTAAGGAAATGCGCTTCGATATGTTACTAGGGATACTTGAAGTTTATAAAACTTGGTGAAAATTAGGTGAAAGAGATTATCTTTTTATACTATTTTCGCAAAAATTGTTGTTTATGCAAAACACAGGGAAATGCACATTGCTTATCCAACAGCAATCATTGTGCGACGGAGATCTGTAAAGAACTTTAAAAGTAAACACTGTTTACTTTTAAAAATTCAAATGATATAATATTTAAAAAATGGAGGTGGTAAATTTGCAAATAACGAAACAAACGTCATATTCATTCGATAAGTTTATTGAACTACGAAATGAGTTAAATGATTTTGATAATCCTTTTTTAAAACAAATTATTCAAAAATATGCAGAAGATGAATGGGAAACTTTAGAAGCACGTCTAAATCATTTTTCACAAAAGCTCTCAACAAAATGGCGTAAGTGGACGGATGATATTGCACGTCCTGAAAATCATCCGAAGTTACTTCATTATGATGCCTTTAATCACAGAATTGACCGCATTGTTCAACCGCTAGAGGCCAGGATGCTAACGGAGGAAGTGAAAAGGGAAAGGCTTTTCTCAAGCGCATTGTTACCATACGAAGGTATTACGAAGCGCTATCTCCTCCATGGGAACGGGGAGTCAGGAATTACCTGCCCGCTTGCCTGTACAGATGGACTTATAGCGTTAATTGAAGAATTTATTGATGAAGTACCAAATGAAGTAAGAAAAATGTATTTACATGCCAAGGAAGGAATCGATGGGGACTTTGCAATTGGTGCCCAATTTATGTCGGAGATTCAAGGGGGATCCAACATACCTGCCAATGTTTTACGTGCAGTACCAGAAAAAAATTATTATCGCTTATATGGAAATAAATTTTTCTGTTCTGCTGTTCATGCCGACTATTCAGTAGTTACAGCTCGTCTGGAAGGAACAAATGATATTGCATTATTTGTTGTACCTACTTGGCTTCCGGGAGATAAGGAAAAGGAAAAACGTAACGGTCATGTGGTCAACAGACTTAAATGGAAAATTGGTACGACTGAGTTACCATCGGGTGAAATCGATTACAACGGTGCGGTTGCTTACCTCATTGGGCCAAAAAATCGTGGTGTTGCGCTTGCAGTTAGTATAGTTCTGACGCGGTCACGTTTGGATATTGGTTTTGCCAGCGCATCCTTTATAATGAGGGCAGCCCGCGAAGCTAAGTTATATGCTCGGTTCCGTCAGGTTTTTGATCGAAAAATTGATGAATTTCCAATGGCAGCTGCACAATTGGAAGATTTAGAAGAGGCGGCAAAGCGTATGGTAGCTACGGCTTTTAAAATCTATGATGCCTTTTTGAAATATGACCCGCTTGTGGAAACTGCTGAATCTTTTGCAACTAGGGAACTGATTCTGCTTCAGAAAATTTTTTCATCAAAGGAAGCTGTAAATCAATTACGTACAGCGATTTCAATATTTGGTGGTCACGGGGCTATTGAGGACTTTTCTTCCATTCCACGCTTGTTCCGAGACAGTATTGTCAATGAGCTTTGGGAAGGTCCGAGCAATGTTTTATTAGCTCAAATTTATCGGGATCTGCATAAATTAAGAAGCAAATTTTCTATTAAAACATTTCTCAATATCATCTTGCCTCATCTGTCACAGGCAGCAATAGATAAATATGCTGGAGAAATTGAACAAATCATGGTCATTGATTTGACGGCAATGCCAACATGGGAAAATTGTCTAGCTGCCAGAAAATGGGAACAAGTATGGAGAGAAATATTTATTCATTATCAACAACTAGCAGTAAGTGAATTACAGGATTTACCAATTTTAGATCCAGCAGTACTCGTACAAACATCGAAATAATGTAATGGTGGGGGATGAGATGATGATTAATATTGGGAAAATATTACAAAGCCAAGCAGTTCTTAGAGGGGAAAAAGAGGCTTTTATCAACAATGACGTACGTATCACGTTTGCAGAAATGAATCGTCGGGCCAATGCTTTTGCACATTTTTTAAAAGAGAAAGGGTTGGGAAAAGGAGATAAAATCGCGCTTCTATGCAAAAATAATGAGGATGTCATCGCAACATTTTTTGGAGCGGCCAAAATCGGGGTGATTACTGTTGTTGTGAATTGGCGGCTACAAATACAGGAGTTACAGTATATAGTAAACCACTGTGATGCAAAGCTTGTTGTTTATGATTGTGAGTTTGAAAAAATAATAGGGGAAGTAAAACAAAGACTTAATTGTAAACTTTACTTGTCACGGTCTACATCACCTTCTTTGCTCAACATACTAACCGGAACGACTAAACATGAACCGGATTATGAATCGAATGGAGACGAACCTATATTAATGATGTACACATCCGGAACAACCGGAAAGCCAAAGGGAGCAATGCTGTCTCACAATAATTTACAAGCAGCGTCCATTGGCCTGACACATACCATTGATTGGTGGGAACAAGACCGATTTCTCATGGTTGCGCCATTTTTCCACATTGGTGGGTTTGCTCCTCTTGTAGCGAATGTGCATACAGGGGCGACAATGGTTCTCATGAGTGATTTTGACCCAATTAATGCTTGGAAGTTGATTGAACGAGAACGGATTACAACAATGATGACTGTCCCGGCGATGTTGGCTTTTCTATTAAAAACATATGATTACTTAAAGCCAGATTTATCTTCTATACGAAATATTACTTGTGGAGCTTCTGCTGTTCCTCCATCTTTAATATTGAGTTTTCGAAAGCTTGGGATTCCTATCCAACAAGTATACGGGATAACCGAGTACAGTGGTGCAGTGACCTTTTGGAAGGAATCGATGGACTCAGAAAAATATATGTCTATGGGTAAGCCGGTCATGCAAGGTGATTTACGGATCCAGCATCCGCAAACCGGAGAAATCCTTCAAAGTGGAGAAATTGGAGAAATTACTGTCTCCGGTCCGCAGCTATTTGTCGGTTATTATAAAAATGATGAGGCGTACAAAGCAGTTGTACAAAATGACGGTTATTATCGAACCGGGGATTTAGGTTATTTGGATCCGGATGGTTTCTTATATGTTGTAGATCGATTGAAGGATATGATTATTAGTGGTGGAGAAAATATATACTCGGCTGAGTTGGAATTGGTACTAAGTGATCACCCTGGTATAGCTGAAGTTGCAGTTGTTGGGATTCCAAATGAAAAATGGGGTGAAGTGCCACGTGCCTATGTAGTTACCAAGCCGGGGATTTCATTGACAGAGCAAGAAGTCATTGATTTTTGTAAAGAAAAACTTGCCTCTTATAAGGCAATAAAGGAAGTTGTATTTGCTGAACAACTTCCTCGAAATGCAAGTGGGAAGATATTGAAATATCAATTAAAACAGAAGGTATCTCTGAATTAAGTGGGATTATTATAGTTATTTCGAGGAACAAACTTTACTAATTCCCGATAAATTTGTGGCACGTAATTTAAAAGATTAATTACGTGCTGTTTTGCATTGTTGTACAAATAACTGTGCCAAGTGATGAATATGGGATAAATTTTTTTCCTTTGTGCGTCCGGGTAAATTTTTATAAGTTATCAGTAACCCGTTAAGTGTAGAAAAAAATAGCTGTGCTTGTGTTTTCGTATCATTCATATTATATTTACGAAGATTCTGCTCGAATAATTGGAGTAAAGGAGCAATTAGTTTTCTCAGTTTCTCCATTGTTGACTTTGGCGTATTCATTTCCAACATAAAATAGGCCATCATCTGATATAGTGTTTCATGTTCAAACATGTAGTTAATATATTTCTTTGCAATTTGATCGATATCGTCTTCACAGGAAAGAAATTCAACCAACCCTCTGCTTTCAACCTTCAATGCTTCCATAAAAAGATCCTGTTGGTCGTCGAAATATTTATAAATTAATCCGGGAGATACATCAGCTAGTTTTGCAATTTCCCGAATACTTACTTTAGAGAACGGACGTGTACTAAATAAACGGACAGCTGCATTAATCATACGTTCACGATTCAGCTGTTTCTTTAGTTCGCGTTTTGATATTTGTTTCATAAACACACCTCCATTTTAAGCCGGAAAAAGAAATTATTGTCCTCATGAAAACATTATAAATAAAAGACCTTGTAAAAACACCTATTAAGATTAGTGACCTTAAATAATACAATCACCTTCCAGTAACCTATCCATTAATGCTTAGGAATATGGAAGAATGGCTCATTTTTGATAAAGGAAGATGAATCCGTGGGTTCAGCTGATTGTTCTTAAAAATTGAAAGGATATGGTACACTATAGTGAAGGAATAAGTTGTAGATTTGAGGTTGATGCCATGAAAAACTTTCCTCGAACAACGAAATTAAAGAACAGAGATAACCGTAATATTATATATAAATTTTATCCAGGATTTTCCGAGAACTTTGTTGAGGATGTCATAAAGATTTTAAACGTAAATACCAATGAAATTATTCTTGATCCTTGGAATGGGAGCCGAACAACTACTTATGTAGCATCAAAATTGGGGATTCCATCTATTTGATTGGATATTAATCCGGTTATGAGTGTTATTGCTTCTGCTCGTTTATTTAATATTGAAACCAACCCGTATAATGCTGATTACCTTTTAAAATTATCGGATAAATTCAGAACAAATGTTGAGCAGGGTGATGCGTTATGTAATTGGTTTCATGAAGATACTGTAACAATAATTAGAAATATAGAACGAACTATATTTGATGGCAAATACCTGAGGGAAGTCTTCGTGAATAATGAATATTCAAATTTACAAGCATTTTATTGCTTAATCCTTTTTAACGTTGTAAAGCATTTGGCCCATGATTTGAAATCTTCCAATCCAACTTGGATAAAAAAGCCAATGTCAACAGAAAGGAAGAGTTTTTCAAAAGCAGAAATAGACGAAATATACTTGAATGAATATAAACGTTTGGTACAAGTATATGAGGATAATAAAGTCCATCAAACAGTGCATCCAAAAATAATCATTGGCCGATCAGAGTCGATCCCGTTAGATAATTCAAGTGTCGAAACAGTGATAACTTCACCTCCGTATTGTACTAGAATTGATTCTGCAATTATGACCAGTTTGGAGTTAGCTATATTCAATATTAGTGAAATTGAATTTGTTAAATTAAGACATTCTTTGATTGGCGCGCCTGTCATTCATAAGAAAATACCGAAAGTAATTCGAGAATGGGGACCAACATGTTTGGAAACATTGTCAAAGATAGAAAATCACGATTCCAAAGTTTCCCGAAGCTACTATTTTAAAAACATATTTACAATATTTTCACTCCATTTTTCTATCTTTAAAAGAAATTGATCGGGTAATGAAAAATGATGGAAAATGTGTCATTGTTATTCAAAATTCCTATTATAAGGATATCTTTATAGATTTAAAACAAATTTTTATAGAAATGATAAATTATTTTGGTTGGCGATTGTTGGATACTTACGAATTTATTAATCCAAATAATCTAGCTGAGATTAATCCAAGAGGGAAAGAGTATAGAGGAAGTTCTACAACAAAGGAATACGCCGTTATTTTTAAAAAATAGTAAAAAAAGGAAGTAAAAAAATGTCACAAGTAGAACTGCTAGCAACAATAATAATTAATCAAAAACCACTGCATCAGTAGGTGGTTAAAACTATGACATTCAATAGTTTTAGAGGGTTGGTTTCTGAATTTCCAATATATTTAGGTGTGAAGAATATTCTAATCAGTGAGAGCTATTCTTCTAAATATTGTATTCAACATCAAACCTGAATTGTCCAAAACTTTTTTACTTCAACCTCAGTGAATCGAATAAGTAGTGGCTCCACGGTTCCTAGCAAGCCTAAAAATTTGCCGAAACTGCTTAAAGGGGGCATATCGATTACCAGTCGATATGCTCCGGATATTCTTCATTAAGCCTAATTTCACTTGGATGGCATTGATATTTATAGGCTGCTTGCAGTATTTCTCTCTCTATTTGACAATACTCTGTCCCTTTTTCAACAATTCGTTTTATAAGAATTGATATGTTTTTTTCCCGTTTTATAGGGTCCCATTCGAGAAAACGTAAATTAAGGAAGTCGAGATATTGTGTCATATAATTTTTTAAAATACTCGGATTGCTGTTCAACAAACGGATTGTATTTACAAATTTCTGTGGTGTCAATGTTTCTTTTAAGCATGCTAATACTGCATTTTGAAAATTTCTAACAATTCCCGGGCTGGAATCCCAAGTCGATTTTTTACGTCTCGCTTCATATCCGCTTATGAAATAGTTAAGAGCAAATGTAACAAATATCATTTCAGGATAAAACGTTGGGAAAGAAAGATATAGGTTTTTCTTGGGACCGACAATTCCTAGCTTTTGCATATTATGATTATTCAAACCGTTGTCAACATATTCAAAATCCCGATCTCCCATTAGGGCGTGGCGAAGATCATAACAAAAGCCAAGTACACGCAGTCTGGAACCTTCAACTTCCATATCTTCTCCCTCTTCCGGCAATATTTGGTGTATGGCTTCATACAATTGTTCGAAATCGTTATAGTCGCCAATGGTGCGGATACCGGCCATATTAGTTGTATGAACAGCTTTAAGCATATTCTCATCTCCTTTAGTTCGTCCCGTTTAAGTATATTAACTAATAAGTTTATCATATTGGTTCAATTGGTGTCTGTCATTGCCTGAGATAATCAAACGTTTGATTGAAAACGCCGAAAAGTACTGGGATAAGTAGATTCCTTTCAAAAACAGCCGCAAAATTTTACAAAAAGCGGCAAACTCTATAACGATTCTCCCGTATAATTAGTTTCTATCTGTTATGCACTGCTTCAAGAATTTAATACACAAAAATACGATGAATATGTTGATCAATTCTCCCTGATTTCGGATATAAGAAAGGCATTTTTATATATTTTCGAAAAAAACAATTGTTATCTATAATAGAAGGTGAGGGGTGAGTGAGATGTTTAAGTCACTACTTGTAATTTGGAAAGATACAAAATCCAATTTATATTATCATGTTGGTACATTAAATTATGATGGAGAAAAGTATATATTTGTTTATACAATTCAAAGCAACTCGCATAGGAAAGTGAAAGAGGCACTTCAAAATGGATATCGCCCACATCCAGCTTTTCCTGATCTACATAAGGAATATGTATCTAATAAATTATTTTTAGCCTTTGACCGGCGAATACCGTCCCATGATCGGGTTGATTATGATAAAGTGTTAAAAAGTTTAGGACTGTCAAAAGATGCAGATCGGATGGATATCCTGCGTGAAACAAGGGGAATGATTTCTGGTGATCCTTATTCTTTTGAGGAGCCACTTCGCCTTTTTCATGATAATCATTTTGAAACAAACTTTTATATTAATGGTATGAGACACCAGAATTTGGAAGAGAATTGGTCCACCATGGTCAAACCGGGTGATACATTAATTGCGGTACCAGAAAAAAATAATAACGCCGATCCGTATGCGGTTCGAATTGAGACCGTTTCGGGTAAGTGTTTAGGGTATATTCCCGGGATTTATGCACAAGCTGTTTCTGCGCTGATTAACAATAAAATGCGATTACAATTAACAGTGTTAAACACTCAACCGGAGAAAGCACCACAATGGTGGGTTCGAGTTAGCCTTAAAGGTCATCTCAACCTGAAAACATTAACAAATAACAACAGACAAGAACTTGAAGATCTAATCCAAAAAGTAGCCTAGTATGGGAACATTGCCCCAAGTCTGAACCATTCTGGAACTTGTTTGACAACTTTCTTTTATGGCGGCCGTTTGAAAAAAATCTCTACTAGTTAATAAATTCTCAAAGGTATAGACTCTGTTCGAAAATTAGCATCTGCACATGAAAAAGTGGGGGTGTGCGAAAAGTGGAGATTGAAATTGATGTATCCAGCTTTTAAAACATAAAAGGGGCATCCATTAGTCGAAAAAATGACTTTGCGGACAGCCCCTTGAACGCGGAAAGGCACAGAAGAGAGGTCTCGTCGTGAAAAACAATGTTGAACTCAAAAAAAGTGTTAAATAAGTACTTATCCACAGACGTAATTCAGTTAATTTTCCCCGTTATTCTAACAAAAATAGTATTCTGCTAAACACTCTTCTTTTGAATAGACGAAAAAATCCAATCATCATACAATTACAAACTTTTGTCACTTTTTTTCGACTATATATATAGAAGAATTTACTATAATGAAAGTGATTAGTTATTTTTTTGGAAAAAAGGCGGGAGCAAGTGAAACTCACCTTAACCGGCAGTAAGGCCCCCCCACATCAAGTTTTTCGAGTTTGAAAGAAGGTGGGGGAGCGGGCTGCCTGTAAGTAAGTACCCGATTGGCTCAACTAACCAGCAGTTGGGATAAAACAAAACCCCAGCTGGAAGTTTCACTGTATCAATAGAAAAATCCTTTTACTGAAAGGAGTATGGGGAATGAGAATAGGAATACCTAAGGAACGTGTTGCCGGTGAAAGACGTGTTGCAGCAACTCCGAAATCTGTCATTCAACTGAAAAAACTTGGGTTTCAAGTTGCGGTTGAGACAGGTGCGGGTGAGGAGGCAAGTTTTACCGATGAACAGTATATCAGCTCCGGAGCAGAAATTGTTAAAGCTGATGATGTGTTTCGATGTGATTTAATTTATAAAGTGAATCCGCCTACCGAGGAGGAAGTTTCAAAGATTAAGGAAGGGGCGACTTTCGTCAGTTTTTTTTATCCGGCACAAAACGGTGAACTTGTTGAAGAGCTTTCCCAAAAAAATATCAATGTACTGGCAATGGATATGGTTCCGCGTATTTCACGTGCCCAATCAATGGATGCTTTATCTTCAATGGCTAATATTGGAGGATACAGAGCGGTTACAGAAGCGCTTCATGCATTTGGACGATTTTTTAACGGGCAAATTACCGCTGCCGGGAAAGTACCGCCGGCGAAAGTGTTGGTCATTGGTGCAGGGGTAGCCGGGCTGGCCGCGATAGGAATGAGTAAATCCCTTGGTGCGATTGTTCGAGCCTTTGATACACGTCTGGAAGTGGCGGAACAAATCGAATCAATGGGCGGAGAATTTTTGAAATTAAACTTTGCCGGTGAAGAGGATGGTTCTACTTCTACGGGGTATGCCAAAGTCATGTCAGACGAATTTATTCAAGCAGAAATGGCTCTTTTTGCTGAACAGGCGAAAGAGGTTGATGTTATTATTACCACCGCACTTGTTCAAGGAAAACCGGCTCCTAAATTAATTACGAAAGCGATGGTTGACAGTATGAAGCCAGGCTCGGTGATTGTTGATATGGCCGCTTCAAGTGGAGGTAACTGTGAATATACGGTGCCGGGAGAAATGATTGTGACTGCTTCCGGGGTGAAAGTGATTGGTTATACAGATTTGCCCGGTCGACTGCCGGCTCAATCGTCTGAAATGTATGCAACCAATCTCGTCAATTTAACAAAATTACTTTGCAAGGAAAAAAACGGCGAGATTGATATTAATTTTGAAGATGTGATTTTACGCCATATGAGTGTTGTAAAAGAAGGGCAAATTACCTTCCCGCCGCCGCCAATTCGTGTATCGGCAACGCAAACCTCAAAGAAAGAACAGAAGCAGGCAGAACCAAGCGAGACACATGTTAAAGAAAAGCAAGACCGCTCCTTGTTAAAAGTGGTATTTGGTGGGCTGGCCATTTTGTTCTTCCTATGGTTAGGTCAAGTTTCGCCTCCTGAATTTTTATCACATGTAACGGTTTTTGCCCTTGCCATTGTAGTTGGCTATTATGTTGTTTGGAATGTAACCCATGCTTTACATACACCGCTTATGTCGGTTACGAATGCCATCTCCGGTATTATTATCGTAGGTGCTTTATTGCAGATGAATAGTTCCCTAACATCGGTTAAAATCTTGTCTTTTCTTGGCATATTAATTGCTACGATTAATATATTTGGCGGGTTCACCGTTACTAAACGCATGTTAGAGATGTTTACGAAGAGCAAGGAGGTGTAATCAATGTCACAAGGTTTAGTTACTGCAGCGTACATGATTGCAGGGATATTATTTATTATGAGCTTAGCCGGTCTATCGAAGCAGGAAACAGCAAAACGCGGCAACTATTTTGGTATTTTGGGTATGGCGATTGCCTTGGTTACAACGATTGCAAGTATTGAACTTGATGTTGAAAGTATGGCGTATATTTTGGTGGCTGTTTTAATCGGTGCAATAATCGGTATTCTGCTAGCAAAACGCGTCGATATGACGGAAATGCCGGAACTAATCGCAGCTTTACATAGTTTTGTTGGATTGGCAGCCGTATTTGTAGGCTATAACAGTTTTATCGAGTTACTTTCAGATCATTCTTTTGTTGGATCTATGTTAATCATTCATTTAACGGAAATTTTTCTCGGCATTTTTATTGGTGCTGTTACCTTTACCGGTTCGATTGTCGCTTTTGGGAAACTTCATGGCAAAATTCGTTCCAATCCACTTATTTTACCATATAAAGATTTGTTGAATATTGGGTTGGTGCTTGTGTCTGCGGTTCTTATATTTTTATTCATTTTTGCAGGAGCTTCACAATCCGGGATTGTCTACCTTGCCATTATGACGGCGATTGCGTTATTTTTAGGCTGGCATATGGTCATGGCAATCGGCGGTGCAGACATGCCGGTTGTTATTTCCATGTTGAACTCATTGTCCGGTTGGGCGGCTGCGGCATCGGGATTTATGCTGTCAAATGATTTGTTAATTATTACCGGAGCATTGGTGGGGTCGTCGGGAGCAATTTTGTCCTATATTATGTGTCAAGGCATGAACCGGAACTTTTTCTCTGTTATTACCGGTGGCTT
>Ga0310827_101044_pt1 | contig 16197 bp, 16 predicted proteins | sample WT_ome_2_FD_201309 | JGI IMG/M metagenome (GOLD analysis project Ga0310827, IMG submission 201309) | Sorghum-adapted microbial communities enriched on wild type (WT) sorghum from Joint BioEnergy Institute, Emeryville, California, United... ... | reverse complement strand
CCATCAGAAAAAACAGACTTGCCATTATTAAACGCGGTAGCTGAAAAATCGTAGTTAAAGTCAGTAACTTCCTTACCTTGTTTATCGATAAAACCTTGCATTGCATACCCCTCTCCATCGTCTTTTGAGACTAAAGCCAAACCTTCGGTAAAAAGGGTATGCACTTCGAGAAATTGAGGTGAAATGACTTCTTTTCCGGATTTATCAACAAAACCCCATCTCTCATTAACGAGAACAGGCGACAATCCTTCTTGAAAATTATATGCATTATCATACTGAAATTTTATGACTTCCTTCCCTGTCGAATCGATAGCTCCCCACTTTTCGCTTACCTTAACCCATGCCAAACCTTCACTGAAATTCTGAGCTGCATCATAGGTGAACGGAATGACAACTTTGCCCGTTTTGTCGATATAACCCCATTTCCCGTTCACTTGAACCGGTGCCAGTCCTTCTCTAAAACGATAAGCCATGTCATATTGCGGCTTAATCACTTCTTTACCGCTCTTGTCGATATAACCATACTTCCCATCTTTTTTTACATGAGCCAAACCTTCACCAAAACTGTTGGTATCCTCATAAATCAATGGAATGACTTCTTTTCCGGTTCGATCTATATACCCCCAACGCCCTTCTTTCATCACTTGTGCCATTCCTTCACTAAACTCAAGAGCCACTGCATCGTATTTAAGACCTACAACTTCCTTACCTGTTTTGTCAATATAACCCCACTTTCCTTCATTTGACACCGCCGCCAAACCTTCACTGAACCGAGCAACCTCGGTATATTTAGCTTCAATGACAATTTTCCCAGTTGTATCTATAAAACCGCATTTACCGTCAAAACTCCAATTGCAATAAAAAGCCAAACCTTCACTTAAACCACCAACGTAATCATACGGCAAATATTTGGTATCCTCATCTGTTTCCGCATGCACTGGCTGTACGATAGCCAATATCATTAATAAACTTAAAAATGCGACCAAATATCTCCTCATTCCTCATTTCTCCTTTTCATTTTTAATTCCTTTTTCCAATGAAATATTAACTAAATCCTTTTTCTATGTCTATAGATTTTAAGTCACATGTTTGACTGAAATGATTCAAAAGTAATAAAAAAAATAGTATTATGTTCCGATTTATATTATTAGAGCATTTACTCAGGCAGGAGGTTAAATTTAAGTGGACATTCGAGCAGAATTTGGTCAAAGTGTTAGGGAACTTCGAGCCAGATGCGGAATGTCACAAGAAATGCTGGCTCATCGAGCGGGGCTGGATCGAACATACATCAGCGGAGTGGAGCGCGGGGAACGAAATATCAGTATCGTCAATATTGAGAAGATCGCGTCAGCACTCTGTGTATCAGTCGAATATCTGTTCTCTAACGAAAGATTTTCGACAACCCCTGCATATCAACCCAGGGATTTTGATATACCGTTCAAACAAAGATTTAAATACCATATTGACAGTGAGCAGAACACCTGACGGTGAAATTGCCGTTTATTCTCCAGAGGTTGCAGAACGTGCAGTAATATTCCAACAAGAACTATTGAAATACAGTAAACGGGTCGTAGCATTATGCAATTCGGAATACATGGTTCAAAACCTGAACCATGTAGCTACACAAAGTGGGATTATCTATAAAGCGACCCATCTCTATGGAAAAGATAAAGAAATGGTCGGTAGGGCTTATGAGCTTCTGGGTATCCACGATAATGAGTTAATCAAAACCAAAGCTCAATGAGTTACCCCCATGAATGGATTGCTAATCCAAACGAAAAAATACCACTTCTTGATTCAACAGAGGTTTATCAATCGTCTTGAATTTGGTTAACTCCTAATAAAAAAGGGATATTGCTGACCTCTAGTCGCAATGTCCCTTTAGCAAATATGGTCAAACCGTTCCCATACTGTCGCATGACTCAAAAAATCAATTTCCTTGCGCTAAGGAATTGGCAAAGGCTTCTAAATCTTGAACCATAAGATCCGTTCGTCTTTGTATAACTTCTTTATTAGCCGTTTTTCTGCTTAAGGTCTCACCAAATTCAGAATCCTTGTCGTATTCATCAATCAGGAATTTTTGCGCCCACTGTCCGAACTCTGCCGCTGACAAATTCTTTTCCTGCGCTTTTCGTGCTGCAACAAAGAGGGAGGGAACAACCGATTTCTTTAGCCTCTTAAACATGTTCAAAGTCCAATCTTGGAAGCCCTCCATCATGTATTCAGCACTTTTTTCAATCTCGGTAACAATCACTGGATCAATTGGCGTCTTCCCAATCTCACGCATATACAACTTCATATCCTTGCCGGAAAAAGACATATCTCGTCCAGAAAGAAGGGCGATAACTTGGACAACCGTTTTCCGATCAACATACCTCTCGATATCGGCTTTGGTAAAATTGATTCTTTGGAAAAGCTCGGATTCCGTGATGCGTTTAAGGATTGAACGGTTATCCTCACCAAGTAGAACTTGAGACTGCTCAATATCCGATAACGGCTTGGTTTGATTAACTCGGTAGAAAATCTCCTCTACGTCCTCAAGGGAATACGATTCATCGAAAATCGTTACGGAGAAGCTATACCCCATCACTGCTTGCTTAAGGTCTTCAGGCAACTCGCTAAACTTCAAACCTGAAACGGATATGTCTCCGACCATCGGAGTGTCATCAGACAAAGCAAAACCGTCATCAACGAATAAAAACAAAGTGTTCAAACGTTGGAGACAATCAACTGCATAATAGATGTAATCGGGCTTACTTGCATTGCTATCGAGAACGTCACCGTTTTTCCAAACCAATAAGTTCGGAATGTAACCATCGGTCAAGACCGTGTGCATTAAAAGGCTTTGCCAACTGCGATCCTTTCGACGAACGTATCGACGCTGAAACGGAAGATCAAAATTAATTCGATCTCTCAATTTGATCAAATTATACGTAGTCCACTGAACTGTTGATCTTGCCAAAATTACCCCACCTTTGAGAGGAACTTTAATTAAAACACTACTTTTTATTTTACCACTAATCCGAGCTATCGTATATTGCGTTTAGCCATCCAAACAGGAGATCGAAAAATTAAGTAGAATGATACGCTTTGTAGAAGCTGATCCCTTGCTTGACCCCGCTGAAAAACATAAACTCCTTAATGAATAATGACTTCCTGTCCATCACTTCCTGCAGGGCAATTAGTAGTTCAAGCTGGTCATCAGACAAGGATTTTTTTCAGATCTGCTATAAGCTGCTGCTCACGATGTCGATCTTCCTCAGGTACATCTTTATCCCGATTGGCTAAAACGATCAACCTCATCTCATTTAAAAGTGCAGTTCCAATACAAGCAGGTAAACCAATGTCCTCCGTCAAGGTCTTTTGAGATACATTCCGATAGTGACATACCAAGAAGAATACCCTCCTTTTAACCAATGCTTTCGCATTGTTTGGCAAACTTGATCCCGATCCTGGCTCCAGCCAGATAGACCCCTTCATACCTTCGAGACATGTTGTCTTGGTTCACTTTACACCAGATCTGCAACTGTTCGTATTGGAAAACGGTCAGGCTGTCCTTCAACTGCTTCATGATCTTCGAAAACTGGTCATCCAAAAGCGCAAAATCATCGGTGGACTTGGCATCAAGCTCAATAACCCGGCAATCCTCGAGAGATTGCCTTATTAAAGCAGGAAATTCGTCCGGATTTTGGACTTCTTTGGATGGTGACCAAGGCAATGGCTGAAAACTGTCCAAAGCCAAGATCTTGCCGGCATACGAGACACCATTTCCTTGCATTTTCATCCCTCCCTTGCAAATTGTGCTTGTACGTTACCGTAAATATTAGGTAATTGCAAGGAGCTTTATGATTACTGGATCTGGAGAGTAAATAGAAAAAGCCGTTCGATACCCCTGAGGGGGAACGGCTTTAAATTGAGATTAGCGGTTTAACAAAGATACTCAAGATGCTTGCTCGTTGATGTAATTAATAAGCGCGGCGGACGGTTGCTTCATCATCCCAAGAAGCTCTTTCAATTTAGATAGGGAAGTCGGATTAGCCCACTTCAATTGCTCGCCAACAACATCATTTAGAATAGTGACTTTAAACAACCCACCTTCATCTTCATCATCATAATCGATGTAGACATCAAGGTCATCTTTTGAATTCGAATGCTCTTATAGAATCCAGAACTCTTCGTGTAGCTACCGTATTGACCATTGTGATACCCTTTGAAAACAGGAGTAATATGGTTCTCCCTTGCCAAGTCAGATACCCACTTGTTTACCAACAAAATCATATCTTCTGTTGAAAGCTGAAGCATTAGATCGCCTCCTGATTTTTGCTATACCTATGTAAATCTGATGGCGATCCGGCTCCAAAAAGAGTAAAAGGTTGACTCCCCTTGATCTGGGAGTAAACCTTCTAAATTTTCCTATGACTCTTTCTGATCATCTACTTTATTCAGAGGTGCACTTTCAACCTCCATTGTCACTTGTTGGGGCTTAGTTTCTGAATTAGTGAGATCCTTAGCTTTAGACCGTTTCTCATCTTTAACAGTAATAACCGCCTCACTAGTCTTAGAAAGATAAGGTTGCTCTGATTTTATACTATCTCCCTTACCCCACATAGATTTCCAATCTAAGCTACAGGATTCTCTAACAAAAGAAAGTATATTTCGCGCGACCTTAAATCTCTCATCAGATAAACCATAGCCGAATACTTTCATTAACCCCTCTTCCGAATATTCCTTTCCTTTTAATCCTTGTTCGAAAAGAAGAAAGTCAAGGTGTTGCGGCATCGATAGATATAAATTCGGACGAGCTAACGCTCTATCGACTAACCCTATCAGACTTTCTGTATACGGTGGTGGATCAATCGGACCGAACTCAACACTTTGTGGAGCTACTGATTTAGGCACTGAAGATCTGATTATTTCATTCGCCAAGTCTCTCACAGTCCTAATTAATTCATTTGCAGTTCTTGGGTCTAAATCTCCATATGTAAGTTTCGATGTAATGTGATCCCGTCTTGCTCGTTCGGGCAACCCTAGGACATCGGAACAAATCCAAAGGATTTGAAGTCCTACCAAAACAGTTAACTCACACGCAAGAAATTTCAATGTATCTCGGTGATCTTTACTATGGTTACCAGCGTGATCAAGCCCCCGAGCAACAGTATTCAAGGACTCCAAACAAATATTTATAGCAACGTAAGGATTCTCATATAAATATAACTTTCTTGTATTAGACAAAATATTATTAACGGTTGCGTTGGACTTTGCTACTCTTTGAATAATACCTTCATATTTACTATAGAAATCTCCATCAGCTAAACCAAAAGCATACTTTTCGTCTTTATATTCCTCCAGTATTTCACTGGTTAGCACTTTAACGCCTCCAATGGACGCAAAGCGAATAATTTCCCATTGGGTCTTATTTAAAGCAACAAATACATTATTTGCTTTCACAAATTCCCCAAGTCCTTTTGCCCAAAATATCCGTTCATAAGGCTTCGATCTGGCTTTATTCTTACAATCACAGATTATTCTGTGTCCCTGAAAAGGATTGGTGAAAATTATTCCTAATACATCAATATCAGTTGCATCATGATTTGAAACCCCATATTGAAGGGGGATACCCCTCCTTGTTAGGTAACCTTGGCTCTGAAACATACCTGAAACTAGATACTCAAAACCAATACCTTTCTTAGCCGATTTATCATCATTAATCACCTATAAACACCTCCTGTCCTTAGAGTAGTAAGCATCTTGTTTCTCAAGGCTTCAACCGGAGCTGTAGACTTAGCTATGATCTGACTCTTCCTTGTTTCAGGAATTACACAACTACTCGGTTGTTCTTTGAGCAGGTCTCCGATGTTCGATTCTGCCTCTAAAGCAACCTTATTATAGGTTATCATTTGTCGAACCAGTTCTCCAACCTCGCGCTGTCTTAACTTCATATAGAAACCATATGGCTCAGCAGGACTTGTCTGAATTACTCCATCCATCTCTAACAAAGCGTAGTCCTCACCGATTGCTGTTGCGGGTCCAACCCATTCTCCACGCAGTAATTTGTTTACTATATTCAACATCTTTTCTAAAGTCGAAATCCTTCCTCTTCCAAATGAGGATTTGGTTTGCCCAAATCTCAGACAGCTTAACAAGATTTTTGCTTTATGAAACACATCTTCGGAAAGTGAGAAGCTCCCAACCCCCTGACCCCTTAACTGAGGAGTTGTTAGAAAAGTAGCCGAACCAATCGAAGATTGGACTGTAATCCCATCAAGTAATCCAATGCCTTCCATCATTACTACTATATGAGGTTTAATCGTTGAAGGGATATCCTCGATCAAGAATCCTGGAGTCTCCGAGACTAACCGCAGGACTTCCATTACCATATCACGTTCTTCATTATCCAAAGCAGATAAAGCCTTTACTACTCGCTGTGGATCTCCATTAAAAGAGTACTCGTTATACAAAACTTGATCGGAACCTTCACCACTCGTTTTTACAAGACCGAATGTCTGCTGAAGTTCAATTGTGGTGACAGCACATTCCTCAGATATTCCATTTTGCGTTAAATATTCTTTGAGTTCATCAGGGACTCTAGGTAATTCAAAAGTATGATTCAATCCTAATAAACTAGCTTGCTCCTCTTCCTGCGGCTCAAGCTTATCATATATTGTAGAAACCGTCTCCAATGCTTCCTTGCCGGAAAAACAATATACCTCTATTTCCTTTGGTTTTCCCATATCATCAACTATAAAATCTATTTTTTCAGCTTGTCGTAAATAATTTAAGTAAGTGATCAATTCCCCACTAGTGATACTAGACTGACGGGCGAATATTCTGGCTTTTTCATACGGCACAATTTCTTGTTTGTCAGCAATCAATCTTCCAAGAAATGCACCGGCTTTTCCTGCCTGTTCGGTCGCTTCAAAATAAGTTAACTCGGTCGTATTCTGCTTTATTTCCGATAAGTGTTTGATTGTATTTACTATCCAAGTCCCCTTTGTCAACTTGTCCATAAACACTCCACACCCCTCAACCATTTTCTGAAAAGAAGTTCGACACATTTCTACGATTTTCCTCTATAATGGATACCCCGATCATAAAAACAAAAAGATGACCCTCACTCTGGATGGTCATCTTAATCGCTCATCTGTATTCGCAAATTAACCTATGAATTCCTCTCGCTCTTCCGCCATTGATACCCCATAACGGCGATATTCATCATAAATAACGGTTCCCTCTAGGTCAATAATGCCAAGGTTTGTTTGCCCATTCACTTGACTTTCGAGAGCCGTTAAACTCGGATGGAAAATAACCCCTTGTTCCACCCAGTAATTCAGGATTGTTGTGACCTCTTTATCGAAATTATAAGAGGATTTTACCCCAAGGACTCGAACATCAAGGTTTTCCCTATACGTGTAGGGAATCACGTAAAGATACACGTAGTTCCCATTTTGCAAGGCTAACTTACAACCCTTGAAATAGACCCTGCGCTTATTTGGAGTCAAAATCAAAGCACACATGTTTAGACGGTAAACATGTTTTCTCGGGAGAATATAGATGTACTTACGTCCGAAACTGGTATCAACGTAATCCACGTACTTAAATCCCTCAGATGGCTTATGCTCCCTACCATCCACAAACCTTCTCAAACCAATCGAAATCTTACTGACCACCGCCACACAATCATGACTAACCGGGATTTGGTCGTAAACATAATTACCAGAACTATCCCGACGAAATGACCCATCCGAAAGAACTTGACGCTTCTTCAGAGTCGTCCGACCAACTAACTGAACTTCTTGCTCATTCAAACGGTCAAAAAACATCTCCGTTACCCCTTTAACGAGAGCCATGCGACCCTTCGGGATGCCGTTAATCATAGTATCCAATCGAGGTAATGGTAAATCCGTAATCTTAAAGGAATGTATCATGCTTCTACGACCATTCATCATATCTCTAAACTCTTTCGCAAAGACTGCATCGTTTGTTTGTATAAAACTCCCACCTCTTTATAGAAGAAGGACTTTAATCACTAAAGAAGGACTTTATGAAGTATAATAATTTCTGAAGAAAAAATAGGCTCCGTTCAAAGCTTTGTGGATATACCCCTTACCCCATAAGGGGGATTTACAGGCTATTTGATGAATACGATATAGACCTTGTCCAACGTCAACGGCTGATCCTCCTCGTAAATCGTTACCTTGTCCCTGAAATCAGCCGATAATTTCTTGATTAAATGCTGCGCGGCGGATAAAGTATGGTCGCCAAAGTCATAGATCACCAAAAATTTATAAGCTCCGGTCGGATCAATCGACTTCACTTTCAACCTAACAATTAATCCCCTTGCAATCTTGACAATCCCGCTCTTTGGAGGGGAAGCTCTTGCTCTTCAAATATTCCTCGACTTTGATCCCATAGTTAAGGGTATCTGAAAGGAAATCTATCTCTAATTCGAGATAATCTCTTGGTATAACAAACCGAATTATTTCCTCGAAATAATCTTTAAAGAACCAATGGAACTTAATGAGCAATTCAGTCCATTCAGTTAAGTCAAATTCTTCCCGAGTGAATTGCTTTAAGCTTAAGCCATTAAAGCCAAACGGTAGGTTGCTATGATTTACTCCTAGTCCTGGTACATGCAGTGAGCCTTTATGTTTGTAATAATTATACTTTTGTCTTACTTGTTGCGTTAAACTATCATTGAACATTGTATTCATAAAATCTCTAATTTTATTCTCTTTAGCCAGTGCCAGATGATAATTTAGAGTTTCAAAATTACATTTCTTAATATACCTATCATAAAGCTTTTTATCATAGATCAAGTCCAGATCAAAATCACTCAAGTATAACCATACAACCTGCCATGACAAATCAATACAAATATTGTACGAACTCAAAGCGCTGTACATTAGAATCGATCTAAAATAGAGCTTACTAAGTTCATCTTCACGTGGAACCAATTGACCAAATTCTTCACAATCACAGTAAATAAAACTCGCTCTTCCAGTACAAAATGTACGATGGACATCAGTTATTTTTGATGCAGATGCGGTTATATTTGTCGGAAACACATTGTAATGTTGAATGTTAGGCTCATATTTATCCCACTTTGGAATATCACCAATTTTTTTTTGATTATATCCAAGTTAACCTCCCTTTCGATTCCATTCACTAAAATACAGTTATGGTTACTTGTTGTTCTTTCTTACCCCAGGCTCGAAATCGTTACGACACCATCTTACAAAGGTGGATGCATGTCGGAGGTATGTCTTGGCGGTCTTTTCTTCGAGGATACCGGCTTTCATCTTTTCCGTTACCTCTTGCTCATATGCTTCATAAAGAAGCTCCAACTGCTTGATAAAATCTTGTGATGCTCTCATAAAGCAACCCCCTATTTGATACTTTCAAGACCATTATACTAGAGTTGAAAATTCCCTGTAAGTAATTGGGGTTGTGACTGAAGTGTTGTGAGTTGGTGATTATGACAAACCTAATATCGTTCTCATCAACTCATTTGTCGGAACTCTTTAAGCATCTGATTCAAAACTTTTCCCGTTTTTAAGCAGACTATATTATGCTCCTTCTGACGTTGATTATTGGATTCAATCCACGAATACTCGCCATCTAAGGAAGATAATCTGTCCAGAAAATCATTCTTGTGAAGGTGGACATACCCCAGAAACGCATCCTTCTCTAACGTATCCTCGAATAACAGAACGACCTCGAAGAATCGACTTCGGGCATACCTCTGTTCATGGTTTTCCTCATTATAGAGAAACTCATTCAACTTGTAAGCTGGACTATCCTTAGTGAAATACTTGAGAGCATAATCAGCGTGTATCCTGTATTCGCCAAAATAGAGGAAGCCCCACTCAGGTATTGGTGTGGTATAACGACCCCCATCAAGGATCACTACCTGTCTACCATATAGCTGGGTGCCATAGTATTTGATACTCAACATTTGAAACATGGTAGAAGAATTGGTCATCGCATACGCATAGAAAGGCGGCGACAACTCCGATCCTTCATCGTCATCCTCAAGCGTAATGGTAAACTCCGGATTATAAATATTGTAGTAAATATCTTCATCTCGTTTCCATTCGTCCTTGTTTTCAAGGCGTTTCATGATCTGTTCAAAAGGAGATCTCGTTAGTAAAAATCGCTTCTTCCACAAGTACTCAATATTATTGATATCCGCGCTTTTATCGATATCGGTATTGGTGTCGCCAACTCGGGTGTAGATATAGTAGGCGCGAACCCTTCTTCCATTGTCTGAAAAGTCCTCCGTCAAAAAATACGGTGTATCAGTGCTGTTCTTGATAATCAAGACATCAACTTCGTGTCCAGCAAGCATTAATGTCCTCATCTCTACTCGAGGTCGAATACCTGAGACAAACTTTTGGCTCTTCAAGAAGTCAATAATCTTCTGCTGATTTCTTCGATTTTCATCATTCTCAACCCCAACAACTTCGAAGGTTCGGTCCGCTATACCGAAAATGATATAAGCATCTCTATCGACTCGGTTGTTCGCCATGCAGATGATATCATGTAGCAGGTCAGCTTTATTGGTATGGTACTGCTGCTTGAAGTCCCAGTAGTCATCTTCCCGTTTGGAAATGATCAGAGCTTTTATTTCTTCCTCTAAATCGATACCTCGCAAGTAGAGTCACCCTCCTAACTGCATCTCTAGTTCTCCTAAATTATAACAAAAACCGGCAGATGTGCCGGTTCTCCTTAACTATCTTTCAATATCGAAGTTATATCAATAACTATTCATTTATGTTAATCTAATAACAGTCTTGAATACAAATTTTGTGATTCTCATATTTAAGGAGGAATAGGTCATTAATACGCAAGATATTATTCGCTTAGGACGCCAACATCTCGAAGGTCTTGTTGGACATACGTTTGATGTAATTGATGTTGCGAAACCAATATCTCCAGAAGCTGCAGTCAACCTAGCTAAGGTGATTTCAAAACTCTCTCCTTTGGTAGGAAATCTAATTGAATTCAACACCTGTGACTATCTAAATGGACAGGATGTATTTGCCGAATTCGGTCAATGGAAGCGACAGGACCCCGGTTTTCCCGACACCATTTTTGAGGGAGTTATTACACCTACTCCTGGCTTTGAAATTAAAGCATGGTTCCCCCTTGCTACAGAAATAACAGCTCGCTTTAAGGATAGTCAAAATCACTTTTTAGATGACCAAACATATGTAGCAATACTAGCATGGCTCCCAGAATTTCTGATCTTTGGTAAGCCAAAGATCATCGGACTGGTTGTTGTCTCAGGTAGTTCAGTGGCAAAAGCACGTGATGATCACTATCACAATCCGCCGGATTATATAGTGCTTGAACCAGAAGATACGACAGATAGGACAAGCAATCTTCAACAAACAAACACCAACGGTTACAAATTCCAAGGAACGGAAGAACAATTTGTAGAAGCGCAAAAGCTAGTAGAAAGTTGGGGACCAAATGGTAAAAAATATCTTCCTACTCCCGAATATCAATTAAAGTTACGAGAGTTGTTAGCCCGTTACCCCTACAGACTTGATACTAACTTTGCTAAAATGGACCGAATTGTTCATGATGAAATTGAATCTTTCAAATCTGCAATATACAACACAGTATATCACGGGAAAACAATCCGAGAATGGAATCGGTTGTTATCCAGAGGTAGTGAGAATGAAATAAAGCAAGAACTAAGCACACACTTCGGTATTCATACAGATGATATTGAAAAAATCATCGAATAAAATCTAAACGATTGTATAGAATCGTTCAACTCCTAACTGAAAGTAAGTTGGGTCAATCTCGGCGGCGAAAGCTCTCCGCCGAGTTTCTTTCGCTGCAAGTGAAGCAGAAAATAGTCCACCGAATGGTTCCCACACTACATCGCCAACATCGCTTGAAGCCTCAATAATCAAACGCATTAAGTCTAACGGTTTTTGATTAAGATGCGCTGCTCTGCTACTTTTTGAGGGTACTTTAACCCTTTCTGCACCTTTTAATGGATTTCGATCCCACACATTTGTAAAGCCTACAGGACAATAGAATTTGGCTCGCATTTTTACCCAATCATCATACGTTAAAGGATTAACTCCATCACGTGAAAAGTATGGGCGTCCTGCAGGATCACCGTGTTCGTTGGCATATGCCACCATCTTGACAAACATTTCTGCTGGTGGCATATACCATAGGTGCCCTTGATCCAAATATTTCCTTACGGCTACATCTTTAACACCACAAGCTTCATTCGCTTTGCTAAGAGGTAATCCCGTACGCTTCCACTCTTGATAAAGCCATTGTTGCAACGTGAGATTGTTTATACGCGGCTCAAAAACATACTGCACGCACATCTCTGTTACTACAGGAAAGCGGCGAATTTTTGCCGTGTTCACATTACCCGCAATATGAGCCTTACCTTTATTCCATATATTCGCATTTACGTACTTCCACCCATATCGTTCCAGCACAGGATGAACTGTCGCCCAACCAATCTCAGAATTCCAAAACCATAATGTTGTTTGAGGTGTGGCGTACTGACTCCAAGCCCGAATATGCGGTTCATACCAATCAGCAATTCCTTTATGATTTGAGGTGTCACCTTCAAATCCTAAGATACCATATGCGCCATCAGAAACAATAACGGTTGGAGGCTCCCAAATTGAGTAGTAATCAAGACTATCACCAAGATAAAGATGTATCTCACCGTTTGTCCAATAATCGGTTTCAGGCAAGGTGTCTAACGTAACTGCTTTTCCACGACCAACAGTGCTGGTAGGAGTATTTTTTGAAATTTGAATCGTCATATGACAAGTTTCACCCCTCACTTAAAACACTTCAACTATAGCAAAGTTTCAATAAATAGACAAAGGTATTTTCAACTACATTGCTTGAAAATAAAATCCCCTGTCTTCGAGTTTGTACTATACTAACTCGAATAAAGAGGATTCTGCAAATTTATTATTACTTTTATACTTATTGATTTTAGTATACCATAATAGTGAAATAAAGTTTAAGTTAAGTCGGCATCAAGGAAGCCAACTGCTTGCCCATTGGGTCAATGAACCCCCACTTACCATCGAAATTTTGCACCGCCGCTATACCATTACGATAGTAACCTGCATTGACGTACTGGAGTGGGATGACCTCGTTCCCTTGGCGGTCGATGAAACCGTAAGCTAAGGGGAGGGTGGCTGATCTGACCAAGGCACGATCATTATGGAAAGCTCCAACCGATTGATACCACCTTGAGAAGGGAACGACGAAATTACCGGCTTGATAGAGGATACCAACGTTGCCGAGTCGATCTTCGGCTTTGATCAACCCTTCACCCATTGGGATGAAGTATTGGCACTCGCAGGGAATGATCTCATTACCTTGGTCATCGATCAGTCCGTAGAAGTCCTGACCGAAGCTGTACTCGTTGATTTGGAGTTGTCTGATGACCGTAATGGACGATGCCATATTTGTAGGAAAAGCAAAGAGCTACGAGGAAAAAACAATAAAATCCACCGATAAAAAAGGCCGAGAAATACTTCAACAATTCGTTTATAAATGCAAAGATTCAACAGTCCATGTTTTAGGGGTTGTCGTGGCAGGGGAACTTGATCAGGAATTTACTGCCGTATTACAAGACATTGCTGCAAAATATCGAAAGAAAATCGTAATGTGGACTTACGAAGAATTAATGCTAGTCGTTGATTATGCCATCAGGAAATACAACCTATCTATCCCAGCCGTTATTAAAGAATTAGAAGCGGATATTGCAAAAAGGAAACAAAGAGGTAAACAGAAACAGAAGCCTGCGTAGCTTTTAACCACGTAAAATTTGAAGTAACATATTGAAATAGTTATATTTTAAGTGAAATTAGTTGTAGTTCGTGAGTAGTTGGGAGGCTGAAGTATGAAGAAGTTTTTCTCACTTCTGTTGTCTCTGACGGTTGTGCTTGGAGGGGTATTTACCATCTTTCCATCTCAAACTTTCGCCGCTGATTTCAAATTCCCCGAGGAGCATCAAAAGGCGTTGGAGTACCTGAACGAAATCCGCCGAGCAGTGGGGGTAAGGGAAGTTGTTCTCGACCCATATCTTACGGAAGCGGCGCAAAACCATGCAAACTATTTGAAGGTGAATAAACTCACGGACTTCGATTATTTGCGTCGAAATAATATCGATGGTCACTACGAGGATGCAAAAAATTCTGGTTTTACTGGTGAAACTGCAAAGCAACGTGCTTGGGCTGTCGGTTACAATGCAACTTCTACGGTGGGTGAAGTTATTTCTTATGGGAGTCGGAATTATTATGAGGGTATTGATGTTTTATTAGATTTACCTTACCATCGTACTGGTTTATTAAATCCTTATTTGGATAGAGTAGGTTTTGCTAAAGCTGGAGATGTAGTTGTTATTAATCTTGGTTTTCTTAGTACATTGGATAATCCGCCTTTTTACGTTTATCCTTACGATGGTCAAAAAGATGTGAGTCTTGCTTTTTACGGTAATGAGATTCCGAATCCTCTGGAACAGTTTAATGTAAGTAAGACGGGGTACGTGATTACTTACAGACCCGCTTCTTGGAAAGACGGTGAGTTTGAGAGTGCTACTATTAAGGATAGCAAGGGGAATAAAGTTGATTTCTTTGCCGAACCCGGAGCAATTGTCCATCTTTACCCGAAGAAAGAGCTTGAGTATGGCGAAACCTATACTGTCACTGTGAAATATGGTAATCATAACTATACGTGGTCTTTCACCACCAAACAACGTCCATCTTCCTCCCAACCGAAGGAAGATGACAATAAGATTGACCTTTCCCTCGGCAAGCAATATGTCGACTTCCGACCTGACGCTTATTGGAGCGAGAATATGGTTTGGGCGATTCAAAAGGGCTTGATTGCGGGCTTCGAGGAAAAGAATCCGAAAACGGGTAAGGTGGAGAAGCTTTTGAAACCTGTCGACCCACTGACGGAGGCGCAGTTCCTCACCATCTTGTTCCGCTACAGCGAGTCTAGCGAGCTGTTGATGACTCCGGCTAAGGATGATAAATGGTGGGCGAGCAAGACGTATGTCCTTGCCGAGAAGCTGAAACTGCCGACCAAAGGTTCCCATGGTAATCGTAAAGCGGCGGATGCTCCGCTGACTCGTGGTGAAATGGCGGTGTTGATGGCGTCCTACCACAATATGAAGTATAATGGTGGCGGGGTACTCAATGAACGTCAAGCCGTGCAAATGATGTATGACCTCGGAGTGACAAATGGTTATCCCGATGAATATGGGAACACTCCGAAAACATACGAATCGTATGGTGCAAATAACATCTTGCTTCGGGAACATGTGGTAACATTTTTACGGAATTACGATAACTACCTTAAGTCGAATTAATAAAAAGTTTGGATAAATAATTAGATTAGTAAAGAGATGATGCGAATTTTTACATCATCTCTTTACTTTTCAACCTAACCTACCTCACAACCTATGAGCTGCATCGTCAACTCTAAATTCAGCCAATAATTTCATAATTAAACGTTCACCGCGGCGAATAAAGATAGCCTCCAATATCGTAAGTCAGCAAAAAATTATAATATTTCAAAAGAAATTATTGAAACCTCATAAAGATTTAACTCCAAATACCCCCGTGTCTTAGAAAGACACATACCACTAATCCCGAATTACTCAAGAGCTTCAACTGATTATCATATTAAACCATTTCCCGAAATTCTTTTAACATTTGTTTTAACAATTTACCTGTATTCAACCTTTCCACAATATAACGTTTATCATCGGACAGACCCCATGAATCTGTCTCCATTAATGCTTCCAATCTTTGCAAAAAATCATCCTTGTGCTGATAAACATACCCCAAAAAGGCACTTTTTTCCCTTTCGTCCTTGAATAATAATACGACCTCAAAGAAGTTCTCCCTTGCAATTCTGGCCTCTTCCCGTTCCTCATTATATAGAAACTCATTTAATTTATAGGCCGGACTGTCCATTGTAAAATACTTAAAGACATGCGTAGCGTTTACCCTATTTTCTCCAAAATATAAGAACCCCCAATCAGGAACAGGTGTACAATACCGCCCTCCATCTAAAATAACAACCTGCCTACTGTATAATTTGGTTCCAAAATACTTCACACTCAACATTTCATACATTACCGATTCGTTCATCATTGCATATGCATAAAACTTAGGTCTA
>Ga0310827_101040_pt1 | contig 16231 bp, 11 predicted proteins | sample WT_ome_2_FD_201309 | JGI IMG/M metagenome (GOLD analysis project Ga0310827, IMG submission 201309) | Sorghum-adapted microbial communities enriched on wild type (WT) sorghum from Joint BioEnergy Institute, Emeryville, California, United... ... | reverse complement strand
CATGTTGGCATTTTCGCTTTTATGAAAGGCCAGACGGATCAAAGCCTCAATGGGCTCTCCATCCGAACGGAGTTCGTAAACCACGGCATCGTCCGCACGGGAAACGAACAGCGTTCTCTCCCAGGTAACCGGGCCGTCCTTCCAACGTACGGTCACTTCGCCTGTTTCCATATTCACGCTGCGCCGGTACCCCTTGAACGCGTTTCGGCACGGCATGGACACCTTAAGGTCCACGAGCGGCAAACGGGAAGCCAGCTTTGTGTCGTACCCCTGTTCCTTTAAAGCGTTGGTGAGGTGCCAGCTGGCTTCCCGGTATTTGCCCTCGTTCATCATCGCCCGCATTTCTTGGAGCGTATGGCTGACATCCGGAAGCGGATCTTTGTGCCCCCAATGCCACAGCTCGGCATGGTTGATGAGAACGGTCTCGTCCTTCACTCCGCCGTAGACCGAAGCCCCGATCGTCCCGTTTCCGGACGGAAGCCCTTCCCTCCACATCTGGCCCCACCAGGAGGCCGGATACTTGAGAGTCAGCCGATATCGGCTGAACCCGGTTGTCATGAACGGCTCACTCCTTCATTTCTGTGATTCCCCGGCAGGCTTTTTTCGCGCCGGCCATCCCTGTCCATTATAGACGCGGACGGATTCGGGGTCTTTGTACAAACCGTGCCAATTTGCCATTTTGTCCGGTAATATGAAAAGTTTCGCCGGCGAACGCTCTTGAATGAAAGACCCCTGGCTATTGCCGGGGGCCCGGGATACAATGGAAGACGAGGCACCCGTTCATTCATGCCCCGGGGGAATTGGCCAGGCAAGGCGATCGGCAGTCCGGTCTGCAGGTGGGGTTGGAATCATCGCCAGAGGAGGTTTCCATGACTCAAAGATTTTTCGTCCCGCGCATCTATTCGCCGATTTACATCCATAGCGTGTTGTACGATCAGGTAGGCAAAGGCTGGTCCTACAAGAAGGACCAGCACCCGCTGTTTGAAATCATGTATTGCCGGTCCGGCTCCATGACGGAATGGATTGACGGACGGGCTTACCGCCTGCGCCCGGGGGATGCGGTTTTTATTAATTCGGGAGCCGTCCACTCCCCGGAAGCCGACGAGGACAGCGTCTTTCTCAATTTTCATTTTGACGTGGAACTGCTCGATCTGCATGCGCTCTTCTGCACAGTGAAAGATCCGGTTCTGTCGGGGCCGGAAGCGGAAAATCCGCGCATCCGGGCCTGGATGGAGCGGCTGATCCGCGAGCTGCCGGGCGGCAGGCGTCCGGACCGCTCTGTCCGTACAGACGATTGGCGCCGCATCGTTTCGTCCATCCACCAGCTCAGGCTGCAATCCCTTTTGCACGAATTTATCGGGTTTCTGGCCGCACATTTTGCGGAAAAATGGCTCCGGCACGCCCAACCGATATCCAGCATCCCGCCCTCCAAGCGGAAGGTCGCCCATGAAGTCGCCGCATTGCTGGAGCAGGGCGGAGAGGAAAGCCGGCTCATCAGCGAGCTGGCCGAACGTCTGAATGTGCACCGTACGTCTGTCACGAACAGCTTTAAAAGCGTCTACAAGATGACTCCCAAGCAATACCAGACGCAAATCCGCATCCGCAAGGCCAAAGAAATGCTGCAGGATTCCACACTGCCGGTCTGCGAGATTGCCGAACGGTTGTCCTTCTCGTCGCCCGGTCATTTTTGCAATTTTTTCCGGACCCATGTCGGCACTTCCCCGCTGCAATTCCGGTTGAATCTGGATAAGGCTCCCCGCCCGTCGGCTCCGAGGCGAACCCGCCGGACGGAGTTTTGAAACCGTACCCATATATTTATTTGCTGTTCTCGGCGGCAATCATCCGGTTGATCTCTTCCTCCGCGGTCCGAAGACTGGTGTTGAGATCCTGGGTGCCCTGGAGATACTTGTCGAACTGTTCGCTGACAAATTTCCCGGCCTCGCTCTGATATTTTTCGGGTTTGTAGGCCGGAATATGGTGCCCTTTCAAAATCGCTTCGATATGTTTCCCTTGCAAAACCGGCATATCCGCCCCCATTTCCGATTTGATGGATGAATCCTTCAGCACGGTAAGCTTGCCGGAAGTGCGGGTCATATCCTTCTGGTACGCATCCGAGGTCATCAGTCTGGCCACCTGGAATGCGGCATCTTTGTTCTTGCTCGTCTTGGTTACGAACACGACGTGTTCGTCCACCATCCCCATTGAATTCGGATTGTCCGCGTAGCTCGGGTATTGGGCCAAATCCCAGTTGATGGATTGGGCATCCTCTCTTCCCAGCAAATTGAACATGTAGCCGGCCGCCAGCATGGCCAAATTTTTATTTTTGAGGAACTGGTCGCGATAGTGGACATTCGGCATGGGCTCGTTCCCGGGAATCGTGTAGATCGTCCTGGCCAGCTCGAAAATCCGTTTCCAGGATTCATTGTTGATATACGCTTTGCCGTCCTTGACGGAAGGAAGAGCAAGCTGCATGGCCAGCCTGCCGTAGCCGTCCACTTCCAGACCCCTGTACTGCTGGCCGCCGTCCGTCCGGCTCAGCTTCCGGGCCAGCTCCACCGTCTCGTTCCAGGTCATGCCGTCTTTCGGGTAGGCCACACCGAATTTATCGAACAAATCTTTGTTGTAATAAATGACCTCGAAGTTGACATCATAGGGCAGCGCAACCAATCCGCCGTTGCCGTAGCTGCGGATCGTATCCAGGTAAACCGGATCGAAGCGGCCGAGATCGACATTGTATTTTTTGATCAAGGGGGTCATGTCGTCCAGCAGATCCAGCTGCTGAAACTCCGGCAAGAGTCCGTGGTAGGTAGCGATGACATCGGGCGTCGTACCGGCGGCGATGAGATTGGCGGCATTGTCCGAATTCAGGACTTCAATGGAAATATTGGGATATTTCTTTGTCAGCGGCTCGGCGATTTTCTTCTGGAATTCATCCCCGGTAATCTCCGACCATTTCTGCATATAGAGCAGCTTGACCGGCTCTTTTTCCGTGTAATCCGCGCTCCCCTGCACGGATGGGGCTGTTGCTTCCTCGGCTTTCTGCGCCTCCTTCGCGGCATCCGGAACATCCGGTTTGCCTCCGCATCCGGCCGCAAGGGCCATCGTCAATACGGCAGCCGTTGAAGCGGCCAGGAACCCATGTTTTATGCTCATTTCAAGCCCTCCTTCCGCCATATGCGCCCTGTGCCTGCATCGATGGAAACCGCATCCGCCCAATTCAATTCCAGCCGGCGGTCCTCCGGAAACTCCAGGGGCAGAAAAACGTAAGTCGAACGATAATAATCGTCCGGATCCCACCGGTCCCCGATATAAAGATAGCCGGTCCCTTCCGATCCCTGAACCGGAAGCACGAATGCCGGCTGTGTTTGATAAGTGGTGGCATCCCCCAGGTTCATCAGGGAAGACCAGCGGCCGGTAATCGATTCCGCATAGGCATATTTCGCCTGATTCGGGCGCCAGCCCGTGCACGCGGACGTAATCATGTAGTAAAGACCGCCCCTTTTGAACAAAGCCGGCGCTTCCCGGTATTGGCCGGGCCACAGCTTCTTGACATGCTCGTCAATGCTCAGATAGTCGCGAGAAAGCCGGTAAACATGCAGATCCGCATTATCCCTCGCGGCGGAGATGAAATAGGCCGTTCCATCCTCGTCCTTGAACAGCGTGCAGTCCCGCGACATATAGCCGGCCGGGTTGAAGCTGCCGTGATAGGTATACTCGCCGTCCACAGTCGCGCAGCTGGCGACGGCGCAGCGGGCATCGCGGTAATCCCTGCCGTTTTCCCAATGCATCCACATCACATATTTTCCGGTTTCCTCATTATAGAGCACCTTGGGCCTTTCAATGGTCGCGCCTTCTCCGTAACGGGTGACCAGCCCGTCCGCTTTCAGATCGGGATTTGTGCGCGTGTCAATCGGCGAATACGGGGATTCCGTCGTCAGGACGTCCGCCCGGAACTCCCAATGGATCAGGTCGCTGGAGCGGTAGCAGGATACCTTCCGGTTCCCGATCCGGTTCTCTCCGAACCAGTAATAATATCCTTCCGCCCGCAAGATTCCTCCCCCATGCACGGCCATCACCTCCCCCGAGACATCCTTCCAGACCCCCCCGTTTTGTACGGCGGACGAAGTTTCGCCATGTTCAGCCATGTACCTCTCCCCTTTCACTCTCTCAGGTTTCGCGGTTAAAATTCTAGCATCCGGCCGGGAAAGGAACGAAACAAATATGAATGCAAGAATTGCAAATTTGTTATGGATTTTGCAGATCCATGCATCCCCGCCCGCCCTTCGCGCGAAAGGCCTTCGCAGATTCCGCGGGTACAGCAAAAATGTTTTATTGTCAATTTTCCGGCGTGCTGGTACGATAAGATGGTTTATAGAGAATCCCTCTAAGGGAACGGCAAATGAAGAAGGTGAGACATCTTGCGCAATTTCGGCCTTTCTCTGAATGAGACCCAGCGGTTTTTGTTCCGGAGCGTCTCGATCATCTCCCTGGGGCTGTTCGTTAACCAGATGCTGCAGACTGTGGGCAGCATTGTGCTGGCGCGCGTGCTGGGCGATCCCGGCCTGTTCGGGGAAGTGAATCTGCTGCTGCAGATTTTCGGGATGGTCGGTCTGTTTCTGAATGTCGGCTTTAACTCGTCCCTAGTCTACACATTCTCCACCGATGCCGGGGAGGCCAGGCAGAACCGATTTCGGCTGGCCCTTCTCGGCAGCACGTTTTTCGGGGTCGTGGTCAGCCTTCTGCTCGCCGCTTCGGCGCCCGCGCTTTCACGCTTTTACCATCTGCCTGCCTTGCGGGAGGCGCTGATCATGAGCTCCATCATGCTGGTATTCAATTCCGTGGCGAATATCGGGGTCTCCTGCTTCTCCGGCAACCGTCAATTCGGAACGCAGGCGATGTTTATGGTCATCATGACCGTCTTCTCGACACTCGGCCAAATATTCGGGGTATTATGGCCGATCCGGCAGGGCAACCTTCTTCTGGGAGTGTCGCTGTGGACCGGGGCCGGTTCGGTTGCGGCGGCGTTGATTATTATGCGCAAAGTGCAGAAGGTTCACCGTCCCGCTTGGTCCGGCCCCGTACCGTTTGGAAAACTGTGGAAGATGATGAAATACGGCGTCCCCCTGTGGGCCGGAAATATCGCCAAAGCTTTCCAGCAGCCGTTCCTGAACATGATCATCGGATCCAGTTCGGTCGTCGCCGTCGGTTACCTCGCCAGTGCCTCGCGCATTACCGGATTTATCGGCATTGTCACCTGGGCGTTCATGATCGTGACCTTCCCTTTCGTGGCGGAAAGCAACGGAAATTTGCCGGAATGCCGGCGGAGAGGTTCGCTGTGCGTGCGCTATAACAACATTTTGCTGTATCCCCTGACGCTGCTGATCTGCTTTTACCCCAACCAAATTAACGGTTTTTTGTTCGGCGACAGCTTTAATTCGCCGGAATCGGCAGCCTATATCCGTCTGCTGGCCCTCGGAACCTTCTTTTCCTCCGTCGGGCGCCTGGGCGGCAACATCCTGGCGGGGATCGGCCGCACAAAGGCCAATTTCTGGGTGATGATTATCGCCGGAATTTTCGTAATCATCCTCGCGCCATTTCTGGCAGCCGCAAATCCGGTATGGGCCGTCTCGATCTACACCGGAGGATGGGCCGTTTCCGCGCTTGCGATGATCGTCTTTTTCTTCATCGAAGGCTTTCCCCTGGAATGGTGGAAAGCGTACGGGGAACCGCTGATCCCCTCGCTGGTTATGGGAATTCTGCTGGTTGCCGGCCGGTTTGCAGGATCGCTGGCGCCCCTGTTTATCATCCTGGGAGTGCTTTGCATGCTGGTACTGTCCGTCTTCATCGAAACGGCGGGGTGGAGCCCGCGGGGAATCCGCAAAATCCGGAAAACCGGCTAGCGTGACCGGCATCCGAAACGGGAGTCGTAACGAGGGGCTTGATACGTCTTTCGGAAAACGAAGGGGAAGAAAAGAATGAATCGACGTTGGGAAACCGGGATTTCCTCCCTGCAATGGTTTGTTTTTTTGCTGGCGAATTCGCTGACGCTGCCGATCGTGATCGGACAGGCCTACCATCTGCCGGCGGACGAAATTGCCGGCTTGATGCAACGGACGTTTCTGGTCGTCGGGCTGTCCTCGCTTCTGTCGGGATGGATCGGCCATCGGCTTCCGATACCGGACGGTCCGGCCGGCATCTGGCTCGGCGTGTTCGTCCTGATGGGGGAAATGGCCGCTTCGCAGAATACATCCCCTTCGAATTCCCTGCAGCTGCTCGAGGGTGGTATGCTGCTCTGCGGTACCGTACTGGTTGCGGTAGGGGCGGTACGCGGGATGAACGCAATGCTGCGTCTGTTTACGCCGCTCGTTACCGGCGTCTACCTCATGCTGCTTGCTTTTCAGCTGAGCGGGGTTTTCCTGAAAGGAATGATCGGAGTCAGCGGGGCCGAAGTCCACATCGCTCCGCTCCGCGTGGCGATTTCGCTGGCCGTTTTCGCATTGGTTCTCGCCCTTTCCATCTGGGGCAGGGGATGGATGAAAAGCTACGCCGTCCTCATCGGCATTTGCGCGGGCTGGCTCGCTTTCCTGTTGGCCGGAGAAACGGCCCCGGCGCAGGGGGTGGCCGCGACCGTCCGTTTGCCGGTCCTGTTCGCCTGGGGCCGGCCGCGGCTGAACGTCGGGATGGCCGTTTCCTCCATCCTGGTCGCCTTCGTGCTCTTGTCCAACATCATTGCCAGCGTTGCAGCCATGAAACAGGTATTGACGAAGCTTTCGCCCGCCGGCGGGGACATTCCGGGTGGACGATCCCGGCCGCGGCGGGAAGAATCGGACCTCAACCGCGGCGGGATCGTCGGCGGCATCGGAAATATCCTGAGCTCCGTCCTCGCTACGGTCGGGGTCGTGCCGCTGTCCATTGCGGCCGGCTTCGTCGGCATGACCGGCCAGAGCCGCAAGGCGCCATTTTTCTACGCCTGCGCGGCGCTTATGCTGATTTCGTTCCTGCCGGCGGTGTATTCCTTCCTGGCCCTGCTTCCCGGCCCGGTGGCCTACGCCGCTATGCTGGCGTCCTTCGCCCAGATGATCGGCATCGGTCTCCGCTCCGTGCTCCAGGAACCGCTGGATCAGCGAAGACTGACAATTCTGGGCGTGTCCCTGATCATCGGGACAGGAGTGATGTACCTGCCGCCTTCGCTGTTCGCCGGACTGCCTACAATCCTGCAATATGTGCTGGGAAACGGGCTGATGGTCGGCATGGTCGTCTCGCTGGTGCTCGAGCACGCCTGGCGGCAGCCGAAAAATGGTGAAAACGCGGATGGCGGCACAGCCTGAGAACCCGTTCATCCGGCCCTCCGCCGTTCCCGCCGTCTTTGCAAGAAAAGGCTGAACCTTGGGATGGTCCCGGGGTTCAGCCTTTTTCGGTATTTTATACGATTTTATACGTCGAACATCATGGATTCCGGATCTTCCAGAAGCTCCTTGACCCGGACCAGGAAGCCGACCGCCTCCCTGCCGTCCACGACCCGATGGTCGTAGGAAAGGGCGACGTACATCATCGGACGGTTTTCCATCCGGTCGTCGTCGACGGCAACCGGACGCTTCATGATCTTGTGCATCCCGAGAATACCGACCTGCGGAGGATTGAGAATCGGCGTCGACATCAGCGATCCGAACACTCCGCCGTTCGTAATCGTAAAGGTGCCTCCTTCAAGATCCGAAATCTTCAGGCGGCGGCTGCGCGCCTTCTCCGCCAGATCGGCTATTTCCGCTTCCAGCTCTCCGAAGCTCAAGCGGTCGGCCGTGCGGACGACCGGCACAACCAGTCCTTCCTCGGTGGATACGGCAATCCCGATGTCGTAATATTTCTTGACGTGAATTTCGTTGCCGCGGATTTCCGCGTTGAGGAACGGATAATCCTTCAGTGCCCCGATCACGGCTTTGGTGAAAAAAGACATAAAGCCCAGCTTGACCCCGTGCTTTTTGACGAACGCTTCCTGCCGCCGTTTGCGCAGATCCATGACGGCAGTCATGTCAATTTCGTTAAAGGTGGTCAGCATGGCCGCATTATGCTGCACTTCCACCAGCCGGCTGGCTATCGTCTGCCGCAGACGCGACATGCGGATCACTTCGACCGGCTTGCCGAACCCGGCTCCACCCGCGGCAGCGCCGACGGCCATCGGTGCTGAAGGCGGTTCGGCTTGCGGTTCTGTTGCGGATCCGGCCTGCCCTTTCAGATCGAAGACGCCGACGCGGCCCTTCGGATCCCGGGGCACAATCTGGCGCAGATCCCGCCCGTGCTCCCGGGCGTACCGTCTTGCCGCAGGGGTAGCCAGGGGCTCCGCGGGAATTGCCGGGCGGCTTGGCCCGGCCCCCTCGCTGGCCGGCGCCGGCCGGGCGGCTTCTTTCCCGGCCGCTGCGGGAGCGTTCTCCGCCGGGGACGCCTTTGCCTCCGCCGCCGGGGACGGCGCTTCCGCCCCCGGCTCCGCGGCGGCCCCGGCGGTTTCGCCAAGGACGGCAATCACTTCGCCGATTCCGACGGTGTCGCCTTCCTGCTTGAGAATTTCCCGCACCGTTCCCGCTTCCTCGGCCTGAATCTCCAGATTGACTTTATCCGTTTCTATTTCCACAAGCACATCTCCCGGATGGACCGCGGCGCCGACGCTGACAATCCATTTGGCGATCGTGCCTTCCGTAATCGATTCTCCCAGATCCGGCACTCTGATTTCCATGGATCCTGACCTCCTTTACTCGGTAAAGCTGAGCGTCAATATGCGCTCCTGTTCCGCGCGGTGGGCATCGGGAATCCCTTCCGCGGGACTTGAACGCTCGGGACGGCCGATATAACGGATCGTACGCGCTGCGGCTAATTCCCTCAGCCGCGGCTCCATATAAGTCCAGGCCCCCATATTTTTCGGTTCTTCCTGAACCCAGCAAATTTCCCTCAGCCGCGGAAACCGTCCCAGCAGTTCCCGGATTTCCCCTTCGGGAAACGGGTAAAGCTGCTCCACGCGGGCCAGGTGCATACGCCGCTGCGTTTCCGCCGGAAGCTTCTCCCATTTTTCCAGTAGTTCCACACCGATCTTGCCGGTGCTCAGAATGAGCCGGGACACGGCTGCCGAGTCGCGGGCATCGGCAGGCTCCATCACTTTCGTGAACGTGCCGCCCGCAAAGGCTTCTCCCGGGGAGGCCGCCCGCGTATGGCGCAGAAGACTTTTCGGCGACATCAGGACAAGCGGCCGCGCATGCTCCGTGCCCAAGGCGAACGATTGTCTGCGCAGCAGATGGAAGTACTGCGCCGAGCTCGTCACGTTGCAAACGGTCCAGTTGTCTTCCGCGGACGACTGCAGGAACCGCTCCAGGCGGGCGCTGGAATGCTCCGGCCCCTGCCCTTCATAGCCGTGCGGAAGCAGCAGCACCAATCCCGATCTCTGGCCCCATTTGGCCCGGCCCGATGCGAGGAACTGGTCCAGAATGACCTGGGCCACATTGACGAAATCTCCGAACTGCGCCTCCCAGAGCACAAGCGTTTCCGGCGAGAAGACGCTGTAGCCGTATTCGAAGCCCAGCACGGACGTTTCGGAAAGCGGGCTGTTGTAAATGGAGAACGAAGCCTTTGCACCGGGTACCCGATGAAGGGGCGAGAAGATTTCCCCGGTCTCAACATCGCGAAGCACCAGATGCCGGTGCGCGAATGTGCCTCTTTGCGTATCCTGTCCGGTCATCCGGATCGGACGGCCCTCCTGGAGGATGGTGGCAAACGCCAAAGTTTCGGCGAAGGCCCAATCGACCGCACCTCCGGGATCGAGCATCTGCGCGCGGCGCTGCAAAATTTTCTCGAGTTTCGGATAAAGATGAAAGCCTTCGGGGAACGTCAGCAGGCTTTGGGCGATGCCGCGCAGCCTTTCCAGGGAAACCGCCGTTGCCGCCTGATCCAAGGAGGCGGCCCCCGCCGTCACACTCGCCTGCATCCGGTTCTCCGCCGATTCACCGGCCTTCACCCGGTTGTGCGCTTCCTGCAGGCGGATTTGGATTTCGCGTCGCCATGATTCCAGCTTGCCGGAATCCAGTACCCCTTCGGCCATACACTTTGTGGCGTAAAGGGAAGCCACGGCCGGATGCTTGGCAATTTGCCGGTAAATCTGCGGCTGCGTCGGCATCGGATCGTCGGATTCGTTATGCCCGTAGCGGCGGTAGCCGACCAGATCGATCAGAAAATCTTTTCCGAACAAGCGTCGGTATTCACAGGCCAATAGCACGGCATTCAGGCATGCCTCGGGATCGTCGGCGTTCACATGAACGATCGGAATCTCGAATCCCTTGACCAAATCGCTGGCATACTTGGTCGAGCGGCCGTCCCGGCTTTCCGTGGTGAAGCCGATCCGGTTGTTGGCCACGATATGGATCGTTCCGCCCACCTGATAGGCCGGAAGCTTGCCCAGATTCAGCGTTTCTTCCACGACTCCTTCCCCGGGAAAAGCGGCATCCCCATGGATCAGAACAGACAAAGCTTTATTCCCGGAAGGCTCCGCCGGGCCAACAAGGCTGCGGTCATCCTGTGCCGCCCGCGCGAAACCGATGACGACGGGATTGACAAATTCCAGATGGCTGGGATTGTTCGCCAGTGTCAGCCGGATTTCCCGTTTGCGGTTATCGTCCGGCACCGACCGGTTGGCCCCCAGGTGGTATTTGACATCGCCTGTCCAGCCGTAGTTAATCCCCATCGAACCTTCGGAGGGCACCATGTTTTTGTTCGGGGCATGGTGAAATTCCGAGAAAATCGCCTCGTACGGTTTCCCGAGCACGTGGGCAAGCACGTTCAGACGCCCGCGATGGGCCATGCCGATCAGAATATGCTCATGGCCGTTTTCGATGCCGAAGCGGACGATCTCATCCAGCATCGGAACCAGCATATCCACGCCTTCAATCGAAAAGCGTTTCTGTCCCAAAAAAGTATGGTGCAGGAAATGTTCGAATTCTTCCACTTCAAGAAGCCGGTACAGCAGGGCGGCGCGTTCCCCGGAAGAAAACGAACCGAAGGCTTCTCCGCTTTCCACTTTGCGGGTCAGCCACTCCCGCTCTTCCCGGTTATTGATATGCGTAAACTGGTAAGCGGTCGATTGGGTATAAATTTCCGTAAGCCGGCGGATCGCATCCCAGGCGCTATGCACATCGCCCGGGGCATGCTCCCAGACAATGCCGGCAGGGATGGATTCCAGATCTTCCCGGGTCAGCTGGTAGCTGGCAGGATCCATCATCCGGGTATCTTCCCGCTCTCCCTTCGGGAGCGGATAAAACTCCGCGGCCAGATGACCATAATTGCGGATATAAGTGACCAGCAGGCTGGCGGCCACCGCCGTTTTCAATGCGTCGGCGCCGTACCCGCGCCCGGCCCGCAGCCCGAATCCTTCCTCACCGATCTCCCTTTCCGGCGGAGCCGGCGGCTGCCACTCCTTAAAGAACTGTCTCCATTCCTCTCCGACAGATTGGGGATCGTCCTCATACTGTTCGTAAAGATCTTGAAGGTATCTCAGATTCCATCCGGAAAACCTCAACCATCCAGGTCCGGCTAGTTGTTCCGCCATGAAGTCTCCTCCCCAGCAGCTTATTTGTCTGATGGCCATCAGTTCTTTTACAGGTTATTGTACAAAATGTGAAGGAATTTTAAACAGAATTCACAGAAAAGACCCATATCCGTTCGGGAACCGAATCATCCATTTCCGGCATGGATCAGCTGCTGATTTGAACCCAGACGGTATCGTCCCTGATTTCGATGCCGGAGATTTCCCCGGCGGGGATTTTCTTTATGACTTCAAACGCATTCAGATCAAGCGAGGAGATTCCTGCCCGGTAGGTCAGGAACGGGGGGAGATCAAGCAAATGATTCTTGATGATTTCAAAATCGGCAGGGGTCAGTTTCAAAATCTCGAAGTGGATATTTCTGCCCGAGAAACAGGACGGTTTCAGGACGAGGGTAAAGGCTACGCTGACCGCCATCATCTTCACCCTGCCGGAAATCCGCATCGTATTCCGGGTACACTCAACGCTGAATTCGGGAAAATTCCCGATCGCCCTCTTCTCCAGCAGCCGCTGGATCATGGAAGCATGGATCGGGACAAGCATCGGATTTTTTCGGGATTTATCAAGAAAACGATTCATGCCGTACAACTTCCCCCAGACCGGATGTTCCCCCGAAGGAATGGAAACCCTAATCATCTGAAGTAAGTATCGGCAAAATGTGGTAAAAATTATAGGATGGAATAATCTGTCTCCATGGAATGGAAAGCCTTCCTCTTGCCGGCTTCAGCAGCTTTCCGGCAAAATCCAGCGATCTACAGCGTATCCGATTCCGTCGTCGCGAAGCGAGCGGGTCACATACCGGGCTTTTTCCTTCAGCACATCGACAGCATTTCCCATGGCAATGCCGGTGCCGACCGATTCGATCAGTTCCAGATCGTTCAACCCGTCGCCGAACGCGGCCGCCTCCTCCGGGCGGATTGCCAGGCGGTCCAGCAGTTCCCTCAGCCCTCCCGCTTTGTTGCGTCCGTTCGGATTGATGTCCACCGCCCATTTCCGCCAGCGGTGGATGTAGAGCTTCTGCCGGTTCTTGCCGGTGTATTCCCGCTCCTCTTCTTCCCCGCAAAAAATAATGCACTGGTAAATGGCCGGCGCCTCCTCCTCCGGATTCAGCGGCAGCGGCTCCATAAAACCGATTTCCCGCTGCGCCTGCTGAAAATATGGATCCGCCTGCCGGGTCGTATACATGTTTTCGGAGCCGTAGAGCAGGAGCGTATGCCCCCGCCGCTCCGCCGTTTGCCGCCATTCCCGGATCGTTTCTTCCGCAAAGGCATTTCCGGATACGGTGCGTCCGCAAAAGCCGATATGGCTGCCGTTGCACGTCACCGCCCAGTCAATTCCGAGCTCCTCGCGCAGCGGACGGATTTCATATTCGCTGCGGCCCGTGCACAGCACGGGAATGACCCCCCGCGCTTTCAGTCTGGCCACGGCCCTGCGGGCGGATTCCGGGATATACTCCCGGTCCCTCAGCGTGCCGTCTACGTCGAATGCCGCCAATTTGATCATCTCTTTTGCCCCCCATTCTATGATCTGCCCATAATTATAGCAGAAACAGGGTGAGCCCGCCGGGCCGCTTTCCGGCACCTGCGGCATCCGGAATTGCGGCTGGCTTTGGTCCCGTTTGAGCAAGCGATGCGGGCTTTGCGGCAACACGGCGGACAGAATCGTTGCGACCGGGATGGCAACGCCTTGATCTGCGAAATCCGGCGCGGATCATGAGAAAACGGGATCCGGGAAAACAGATTCCGATGATATCCGTTAACCGCCTGTCATTCTTGATCTCCTTTGGGGAATCAATCGGCTGGATCAGGTTCGTCCCGCCGTTTTTTCGTCCTGGGGAATGGAAAGCCATGCGCGCCGGTTTTGCCAACGGACCTGCACGTCGGTCTCGAAAAATTCCGACAACCGGGTGCCGGTCAGCACTTCGACGGATTTCCCCTGGTCGAATACCCGGCCCCGGCGGATCAGCAAGGTCCGGCTGAAAACCGGAACAATCTCGTCAATATGGTGTGTGACAAGAAGCATGGTCGGCGCGCCGGGTTTGGACGCCAATTCGCTGATACTGGCCAGCAGCGATTCTTTCGACAGAAAATCGAGCCCGTTCGTCGCCTCGTCCAGGATCAGCAGCTCCGGAGAAGCCATTAACGCGCGGGCGATCAGGATTTTCTGCTTCTCTCCCTGCGAGCAGGATTGATAAGCGCGGTCGATCAGATGACCGCAGGACAGCTGCTTCATCAAGTCTATGGCTTTCTCCATATCATCCTTATCCGTTTTATCGTACAGCCCGATGGAGGCAAATTTTCCGCTGATAACCACGTTTTGCGTTTTTTCCGTGGGGTACAGCCTCTCCTGCAGGGAAGAGCTGACCCAGCCGATTTTTTTTCTCAGCTCGCGGACATCCACCGTCCCCAGCTGTCGCCCCAGCACCGATACTTGTCCTTGGCTTGGCCACAAGTAACCGTTGATCATGTTGAGCAGAGTCGTTTTGCCCGAACCGTTCAGCCCGAGCAGCGCCCAATGTTCGCCCTGTCCGACTTTCCAATTCACCCCGTCCAGAATCGTATTCTTATCCCGATACCAGTACACGTTCCGTAGCTCAATCACAGGTTCTGACATGGTTACCCGCTCCAATTTCCGTTGAAATGAGAGATTGACCTGAAAGCGCAGAGAAATCAGCAGATCGGATCCGGCTAAGATTATTCCGGACCCCCGTTTTCGCTTCAAAGAAATACCAAACGGCTGTTTTCGCGCAGCAGGCCGAGGCTTGCGATAAACAGCCGAAGCTTCTCTTTCATTTATGAAATCAAGACTTTGTTCGGTTATGATACCGTTCGTTGCGCCGCCTGTACCGGTGAATGCTCGCCCAGACCGAGTGTCCGCGCCGTAGTATCGTGGATTTCGCGGATCAGCTCCGGATTTTTTAATAGCGGTATGCCATAGGAAGGGATCATCTCTTTTATTTTCGGTTCCCAAGCTTTCCGGTGCTGCGGGAAACACCTTTCGATCACTTCAAGCATGACGGAAACGGCGGTCGATGCACCCGGGGATGCGCCCAGCAACGCGGCAATCGATCCGTCCGCGGCGCTGACGACTTCCGTGCCGAATTGAAGCGTTCCGCGGCCGGCAGCCGTATCTTTGATCACCTGCACACGCTGACCGGCGACGAGCAGATCCCAATCCTCGCTGCGGGCATTCGGGATAAATTCACGCAATTCTTCCATGCGCTGTTCTTTGGATAACATGACCTGCTGGATCAAATATTTGGTGAGCGCCATATTCTTTATCCCGGCCGCCAGCATGGTTACAATATTATCCAGTTTGATGGAACCCAGCAAATCAAACATGGAGCCGGTTTTCAGAAATTTTGGCGAGAAGCCGGCGAACGGTCCGAACAGCAGCGACTTTTTATGGCCGATAAAGCGGGTATCGAGATGCGGCACGGACATGGGAGGTGCGCCGACTTTGGCTTTGCCGTAAACTTTGGCGTGATGCTGCGCCACCACTTCCGGGTTGTTGCAAACCATAAACAGTCCGCTGACCGGAAATCCTCCGATATGCTTGCCTTCCGGGATGCCGGATTTTTGCAGCAAAGGAAGACTTCCGCCTCCGCCGCCGATGAAGACGAACTTCGCCTTGCGGCGTTCGACTTGGCCGCTTTCGACATTCCGCACTTTCAATTCCCAGGAACCGTCCTCGGCGCGTTTGAGATCAGCCACGCTATGTTTGTAGTGGATATCGACACCTTTATTCTTCAAATGCTCGAACAGCATGCGCGTCAATGCGCCGAAATTGACATCTGTTCCGGACTCGATTCTTGTTGCCGCGATCGGTTCATTCGATGTCCGGTCCTTCATGATCAGCGGAACCCATTCCCGCAACTTCTCCGGGTCTTCGGAATACTGCATGCCCTGGAACAGGGGATTGTTTGCCATCGTCTCAAACCGTTTTCTCAAGAAAGCTACGTCTTTTTCCCCCTGAACCAGGCTCATATGGGGCAATGGCATAATAAAGTCCTGCGGATTCCGGATCAGATTGCTGCTCACCAGATAAGACCAGAACTGCAGGGAGAGTTGAAACTGCTCGTTTACTTTGATCGCTTTGCCTATATCTATGGATCCGTCCGGTTTTTCGGTCGTGTAGTTGAGCTCGCACAAAGCGGCATGCCCCGTTCCCGCATTGTTCCATTCGTTGGAGCTCTCCTCGCCCGGGCTGCCCAGCTTCTCAAATACGGTAATGTGCCAGTCGGGTGCCAGTTCTTTGAGCAAGGTCCCCAAAGTCGCGCTCATAATCCCGGCCCCAATCAAGATAACGTCAGTACTGGTTTGTCTATTGCTCATTTTTAACCTTCCTTATACCCTGAGATTTGCAGAAAGGATGCAGGCGCTCCGGCTTGAATGTCATGGCAAGTCAGGGCGCGCGACCAAGTCACACACCTTTTCTGTATCAGCGATACCTTTATTCTAGTGTATCACGATTATATATAGAATAGAATATTACTATTATATGATAGAGACTTGCGATTTAAAAGCCTTCAAAAATGAGCAATCGGTCTATCTGATCGCGGAAACGTGCGGAAACCGGAACTTTTCCCAAGCTTGCGCAAAAGTTGGGGCCTGTCAAACACCCGCGACTTCATTTGTCGGCCCCGGCTCGCCGAAAGA
>Ga0310827_101036_pt1 | contig 16256 bp, 12 predicted proteins | sample WT_ome_2_FD_201309 | JGI IMG/M metagenome (GOLD analysis project Ga0310827, IMG submission 201309) | Sorghum-adapted microbial communities enriched on wild type (WT) sorghum from Joint BioEnergy Institute, Emeryville, California, United... ... | reverse complement strand
TGCGCAGATGTCCGGTCGGGTCGGCGATAATCGTGTCCCGGCGAAAGCCGCCGGCCAGATGATAATTCGATAGAACCTCCTCGGCCGAGGCCAGTTGACGTTCGGACAGATAAGTCACCTCCAGCAGCGCGCCGCGATGAAGGAACTTCCCCGGTTTCGGCGGGGGCTCGGCATGGCTGGTAACGACCACGACATCGACGTCGGAAGCCGCCGGCAGCTCTCCATCGTCAGGCATTCCTACCGTCGAGCCGCTGAAATACGCGCCCCGGAACTCCGCTTCCCGGCTGGCGTGCCGCACAACCCAATCGGCCGCAGCGGCTTTTGCCGTCCCGACTCTCATTGGCATCATCCTCCCTTTTGCCGCAGTGGAATCAGAATCATCCTTCCGTTCCGTCAGAACCGCAAGGGTTACAGCTTTTTCAGCCGCACCCTCTGCACCGCATGATCCGGCCCCTTCTCGAGGATAAGCCGGGCCCGACCCTTAGTCGGGGCAATATTTTCCCGCAGGTTGACGCCGTTGATCTCGGTCCATACCTCCCGCGCCATCTTTACCGCTTCTTCTTCGGACAGACGGGAGTACCGGTGGAAATACGATTGCGGGCTGCGGAAGGCCGTTTCCCGCAGAAGGCGCATCCGGTCCACGTACCAGTCGAAGATCAGCTCTTCCGGCGCATCGACATAAATGGAAAAATCGAAGAAGTCCGAAACGAACAATGGCGGCGTATTCCGCGAGGACGGCGTTCCCGCCACCTGCAGGACATTGAGTCCTTCCACGATGACAATGTCCGGCTGGCGGACCAGCTGCGTCTCATTCGGCACAATATCGTAGACCAGATGGGAGTAGACCGGGACGGACACCTCCGGACAGCCCGATTTCACGTCCGAGAGAAAGCGGATCAGCCGCCGGATGTCGTAGCTTTCCGGAAAGCCCTTGCGCTTCATGATCCCGCGCTCCTCCAGCACCCGGTTCGGATACAGGAATCCGTCCGTGGTCACGAGATCCACCTTCGGATGATTCGGCCAGCGCGCGAGAAGCGCCTGCAGAATGCGGGCCGTCGTACTTTTGCCTACGGCTACGCTGCCGGCGATCCCGATAATGTAGGGCACCTTCGCGGCCTTCCCGCCCAGGAAGGCATCCGTCGCCCGGTATAGCTGCTGGGCGGCCCCGGCGTGCAAATTCAACAGCCGCGAAAGCGGCAAATAAATGTGCGCGACTTCCTCCAGCGAAATCCGCTCATTCAGCGCGCGCAGCCGTTCCAGTTCTCCCTCCGTCAGCGGTTGCGGCGTCACATCCCGCAGCCGGGCCCACTCTTCCCGCGAGAAGGTGATATAGGAGGAATGCCGCGATTCACGGCTTGTCGATCCCGTCATGCTGTCAGATCCCCTTTCCGATGCATTGGCACAAGTCCCGCTCCTAATTGTAGGGGATTTGCCGCGAAAAGGGAATCTTCCGGAATAATTCAAAGCGATTCAGGGCCGGATACAACGCGGATTTTGCCGTCCTCCTCGGCAATTTCCAGAAAGACCGGACGCTCGTCGGGCGTACGGTTCGGCGTGTGGATCGTCAGCATCAGCTTGCCGTCCAGCGTGCGGAATACCATCCCGTGCCCGCCGTCGCTGCGGAACAATGGCTGTTCTTCCTGCCGCCAGGGGCCGGTCACTTGGCCGCTGGCGGACTTGGCGATTCCCAGGGCATACCGGTTGTCCAGGAAGCTGGCCCAGAGCATGAAGAGCCCGCCGCTGTCGGAGCGGAACAGAAACGGGCCGTCGGTGACGTAAACCTCCCCGAACTTCTCCCGCTTTGATTCCAGGGGCGTAGTCCAGGGGGCTTCCGAGGCGCGGAACAGCGTGACCGGCTCTCCGGCCGCGGCGGACAGATCCCCCTTCAGCCGCATCGCGCAAACCTGGCCGTCCAGCACATCCGTCCATTCATGGCAGAAGACCATCCACGGGTTTCCCGTTTCGTCAACAAACAGCGATCCGTCGAGGCAGTTCCACTCTTCCGGCGTAACCGGCCCCCGGCTGTGCGGAATATAGGGCCCTTCCAGCCGGTCCGCAGTCAAAACCGCCGTCCCCAGCCGGCCGTTATCCTTCCTCCGGAAGGTGGCGAACATAAAATGGCGGCCCTGATAAAAATAGACTTCGGGGGCCCAGAAGTTTTCTTCCGAGAAAAAATCCGCACCCGGGCGAAAGACGGGAAAAGGCCCCTCCCATTGCCGCAAATCCCGGCTGCGGTACATATCGAATCCGGTTCCTTTTCCCCAAATATTGCGATCTGTGCTGCCGAACAAATAATAGGCCTCTTCGCCCGGCACCGTGACCACGTACGGATCGCGGATCTGAATCTCTTTCCTGTCAAGCATGAGTCGATTCCTCCTTGTTTCGGTTACTTCGGAAGTCCGGCAAATCGGCGGGATGGTTTCCTTTATTGATAAGCCGGCACGACAACTCCGATATTCCGCACGCCGACAAACTGCCCGTCCGTCAGATCCAGCTTCTCATTCCCCTGCACGGCGATCGGATACTCCCGGCCCTGGTACTCAATACGGCCCTGAACGGTGCGGACGGTCATGCCGATCACGGATTTCAGCCGGCCGCCGCGGTCCGTAGCAATGCGGGCTCCGTAAGGGAAGCGGATATGAAGCTCCCCGTTGCGATAAATCGCCGATCCTTCGCGCGTATTGACCAGCTCGAAGGTCACTCCGTCCACGGTCCGGGAGTAAGCTGTCTGTTCTGCTGTCTCTTCCCCGTGATCCAGAGGGTAAGGGACAAGCCCGGTGAACCAGAGCTCGCCCTCCGGCGTCGGGACAATTCCGCACAGCCGCTCCACGTAATCAAGCAGGCACAGGATCGCGGGCGAATACGTCTCCGTATACCCTTCCTCCCCCGTCCACGGGCTGAGCGTCTGGCCAAAGCGGCTCATTCTCGACATGGCGGATACGATCGGCTGCAAAATCCAGGTCAGCTCCACATGCCGGTGATGATGCTCGAACGCGTGGGGTGTGCGGATCAGGGTCAGAAAGTTGGTCGGACCGGCCCAGCTGTTGTAGCTGGTGAACGGGTCGAACCGGGGATCGTCCATCGCGATCGAGGTGAACGGATATTTCGCGAAAAACTTGCGCGTATTCAGCAAATAGCGCCGCAGCGCCGCGGCGAAGAAGTCTCCGTCCCCCACCTCGCAGGCAAGAACCCGGAGCAGGACGTCGGACTGCACGCGCACCATCTGTCCGCTGCGGTCCACATCATAGAAGAAGCCGTCCGTTTCGTCAAAGCAGTGCTGAAACAGGCTGCGCAGCGTCTCTTCCGCCTTCGCCTCCCAATCGTTTCCGTCCTCGCCCAATGCTTCGGCCATGCGGGCCAAATATTTGCGCTGGCAGTAGACATTCGCGGTCAAATCGGGAGCGAGAAACGGCAAAATCGGAGAATCAGGATGGCATTGCCGGGGATCGCCCCAATGCGGCGTATCCGGAACGTGCCAGAAACGCGGCGACAGATCGTGCCCGGTATCGAAAGTGCAGAACGCTTCCACGCAGCCGGTCCCCCGCGTATTCCGGTATCGGGACAACCATTCGTCGTAGCGCCGCATGGCCTGGTACATCCGCGGCAGGAATTCCCCATCCGGGCGGTTCAGCCGATAATGGTTCCAGACGCTTCGGGCCAAAGGCGTAACCAGCTGGATTTGCCGGTAAGCGGGCCCGTTCTCCGTCACCTTGTAGGGCATAAGACCGTCCTCCGCCTGGTGATCGGCGAACAGCCGGTACGTCGATTGCGCGACGGAAGGGATGAACCTTGACAGCAGCTCCGCGTTGATCGTTCCCGTGCTTTCCAGCCAGCAGCCGAGGTAAACGCCGCCTTCATGCAGAACCGGATCCTTCCCCCCGGCCGGAACTATGCAATCCGGCAGCTTTCGCAGCGCCAGGTAATACGTGTCCTCCAGCCGTCCGGAGGAAGCGGCAAATTTGACGCCGGAACGGATGAATTCCTCCAACACCTGCCGATCCGACGGTTTTTTCGGTTCGCCCGCTTTTGCGGCCGGATCGGTCTGCCGAAGTTTTTGCAACAGCTTCTCGTTCATGATTTGCTCCTCCCCTGATCGCGTTCTTTAAGAAAGGAAAGAAGGACCGCCCCCGATGACCTGCATCCCCAGGGGCGGCTTTCCGTGTGTTACTGGTTATTTTTGAAAATTTGCTGGATTCCGTTGTAGAAGTCGGTCACCGCGGTCTGAACATCCTTCTTGCCGAAGCCGATTTCCTGAACGGTCTTGTCCGCCAGCTTCTTGTATTCAGTGAAGCCCGGAGGGTTGTAGCTGACCTTCACCGGTTCCTTCTTGATGGCTTCGGAAACCCGGTTGCAGTAATCGTAGATGATTTGATCCACCGGGCTCGCGTCCTTCTTCAGCAGATCGCGCATGGCCGTCGTCACCGGTACGCCGCGGTCATTGCCCAAAATTTTGGCGGCTTCCGGATCGTTGATGAAGAAATTGATCAGCATGGCAGCTTCCTTCGGATGCTGCGACTTGGCGTAAACCGACATGCCCTGGCTGGATTCGAACGCGACGCCGGATCCTTTCGGTCCGCGGGGAACCTGAACGAGCGTCAGCTTGTCCTTCGTCATGTTCTGGTAGCCGACCAGCTGGTTGGAGGCAATCAGGCTCATGGCGACCTTGCCCGTCGAGATCAGCGATTTGCCCGTATCTTCCGGCGGGTTGGAAACCTGCAGCTCCGGCGTTACCACGCTGCCGTCCTTGCGCATTTTGTCCCAGAAATTGAACCAGCCGATGACGTCCTTCTGCTCGAAGCCGAGCGTCCCCTTCTCCATATCGTAAAGCTGCTTGCCGTTCTGCTTCAGGGCGATATCCATTCCGTCAACGGTGAAATCGTAGGTCCCGTAATAGCCTTGGCCCAGCTTGTCGGCAACCGCCTTGCTGGTCTGGGCGAAGTCGTCCCAGGTCCAGCCGTCCTTGGGAACGGGAATACCGGCCTTCTCGAACAGGGTGGTGTTAACGACAATCCCGCGGGCGTTCGCCCCGGCAGAAACATGGAGCAGCTTGCCTTTGAAGGTGCCGTAATCGATCATCGATTTGTCCATGTCGGAAAGATTCAGTTCCTTGCCGACGTACGGGTCCAGCTCAAGCAGCACGCCTTTGTTGGCGTAATCCACAACGTTTCCTCCGAGGAAGAAAATATCCGGGGCGGTTCCGGAAGCCAGCTGCGTGTTCAGCTTGTCAAAATACCCGGATGCGGGAGAAAACTCGCCTTCCACCTTGATATTCGGATATTTTTCCTCGAATTTGCGGAACACTTCATTCGTCTTGTCCGCACGCTTCTGATCCCCCCACCACATGACGCGAAGTGTCACCTGCTTGCCGCCGTCTCCTTGCGACTTGCCTCCGTCCGCATTCTGCGCCGTATTTCCGCCGCAGGCGGCCGTCACCGCTACCAACGCCGCCAATGTGCTGACCAGCAAACCTTTTTTCATTTGTGGTTCCCCCTTTGATTTCCTGAAAATCGTTTTTTCGGGCTGGCTAAGACTATGGAAACTGCCTATTTGATGCCGGTTGTGGCAATTCCATCGACGAAATGCTTCTGAAAGGCCAGGAAGATAACCATGATCGGGACGAGCGACAGCACCGACATCGCAAGCAGCGCTCCCCAGTCGGATTGGCCCGTCGGGTCGAACAGTGATCGAATCCCGAGCTGGACCGTAAACAGATCGATCTTGTTCAGGTAGATCATCTGGCTGAAGAAATCGTCCCAGGTCCAGATGAAGGTGAAAATGGCCGTTGTGATCAGCGCCGGAACCAGAAGCGGCAGAATGATCCGGAAAAAGATCTGTCCCTGGCCGCAGCCGTCAATCGTCGCGCTCTCGTCCAACTCCCGCGGAATGCCGCGGATAAACTGGATCATCAGCAGGATGAAGAAGGAGTCCGTGGCCATCCATTTCGGGATGATCAGCGGCAGGAACGTGTTGATCCAGCCGATCTTGTTGTACACGATGTACTGCGGCACGAGCGTGACGTGGTAGGGAATCATGATTGTCATCATCATGAGCGCGAACCAGAGCTTCTTCAGCCGGAAATGGAGCCGTCCAAGAGCGAAGGCCGTCAGCGAGCAGGTGACGATATTTCCCAGCACGGCCAGGATGGAGATCTCCGCGGAGTTGGCGAAAAATCGTCCGAAGGAGGTGCCCTGCAGCCCTTTCCAGCCGTTGATGTAATTTTCCAGCGTAAATTCCTTCGGCCACAGGCCCGGATCGGCAAAAATCAGCTGGTTCGGCTTGAAGGAGCTGCTGAGCAGCCACAGAATCGGATAAAGCATCAGCAGACCGAGAACAATGATGACCGCATGCTTGCCGATTTTGGTGTAAACACCTGTCATGAGATCAACCCCTTTCTTCCTTGCCGTCCCCGTAAAATACCCAATACTTCGAGGTTGCAAAGACGACGGCGGTGAATACTCCGATGATCACGACCATGATCCAGGCAAGCGCGGCGGCATACCCCATATCGAAGAACGAGAAGCCCTTCAGATACAGATACAGGGTGTAAAACATCGTCGCGTCGATTGGCCCTCCGCGTCCGTCCCCGATCAGATATCCGGGGGTGAAAACCTGGAACGAACCGATAATAGTCATGACAAGGTTAAAGAAAACCACCGGCGTGATCAGAGGCAGGGTAATGCGGAAAAACTGCCGGACCTTGCCCGCTCCGTCCACGCTGGCCGCTTCATACAGATCCGCGGGAACCTGCTTCAGGCCGGCAAGGAAGATGACCATCGCGGAGCCGAACTGCCAAACCGACAATGTCACAATGGAATACAGCACATAATCCGGATTGGCGATCCAGGACGGCCCGTGAATGCCGAACCAGCCCAGAAATTGATTGAAGATCCCGTCCGTATCGAAAATTTTTCTCCAGACGATGGCGATCGCCACGCTTCCGCCCATCAGCGAAGGAATATAGTACACCGTCCGGTAAATGCCGAGCGCCCGGATTCCTTTGTTCAGGATCACCGCAACGAGCAGGGCGAAAACGACCCGGAACGGAACAGACAGCAGCACATACAGAAACGTGAGCCCCAACGAATGGAGAAACATCGGATCGTGCTTGAAAATCGTGACATAGTTCTCAAACCCCAGCCATTTCGGCGGAGTCAGCAGGTTGTACTTGGTAAGGGACAGATAGAAGGAACCGGCCATGGGCCCCAATGTGAGGCAGAAAAAACCGATCAGCCACGGCAGCATGAACAGATAGGCCGTCCGGTTTTGCCGCCAAATCTTTGCCGTTTGCCGGGATTTCATGGGAGCCTCAGCCTCCTTTACGGATTCGTTTGCCGCCGCGGGGAATCGCTGCAAGACAAGCATACGAAATTCGGCTCCCGGGGAGAATGCTATTTCTTTGGATCGGGGGTATCAAATTTTTCGGATGAGGCCTGACGGTATTCCGAAGGGCTCATTCCGTAGATTTTTTTAAACTTGGAGCTGAAATAGCTCGGGTTGGAGAAGCCGGTCAATTCGGCGATATCCCACAGCGGCAGCTTCGTCTCCGCCAGAAGGCGCACGGCGTGCTCCATCCGTACCTCCGTCACATACTGGATGAAGGTTTTTCCTGTTTTCGCCTTGAACCATTCGGAGAAATACGAAGGGTTGTAATTGAACCGTTCGGCCAGCAGCGTCAAATGGATGTCATCCATATAGTTTTCGCGGATGAACCGCTCGGCGGCGTGAATCACCGATTGCTCCGAGCCGCCGGAGGAGGGCTGGAACCCCAGGCGGATTTTTTTCGCCAGACGAACGAGAAAGGCCGCGGCCTTCTCCACCGTATCCAGCTCCCGTGCCAGCTCGGGACGGATCCACAGCTTCTCTTCGCTCTCCAGCCGGATCCCCAGCGCTTCCGCCGTGGAATCGAGCAGCAGATACAGCTGGAAAATCAGCTTGACGAACTGAACCTGCGAATCGAGGAACGCCTGGGTAAGCTCCTCGCGGACGGCTGCTTCGAACGATTCGAGTTCGCCCTGGATCAAATCATGCCGCAGCACCTTCACCTGCTCCCCGGTCAACACGGATTTGCCGTACGAAGGCTCCCGGCCCGCGGAGCGGATCTTGCTTTCCGTCAAATTCCAGGCAAGCAGGGAGGATAGATAGCCTTGCTTCCATTCCTTGAATCCGGAAACCGGCTGGCCGGCGCCTACCGCGGGCTCAAAGCCCAGATGCCGGCCGATGCAGGCCTTCAGCTCCCGGGCGAAGGAGGCGGCCGCCGCCTCGTCATCCCGCAAAATAAAGTGAATCAGGCCCGGATAGCCGGAATCGCGGAAGGTCGCCGGTTGTTCCGGATGCGTCCCGGCGAATTCCCTGCAGAGCATTTCGAAAGGCAGCCGCAGCTTGCCCGGAGTCCGCGCGTCGGGATCGTCCGGAATGCCCCGTTCCCTCAGGCCTGCGGTCAGGAACCGGACGCTTTTCGCTGCCCACGCATCCAATTCGAACATTTTGGCCCGGTCGCGGACCCATCTTTCACTTGCCGGCTCTTCCTTGACAAGATGGAGAATGAAATGCTCCTTCATCTCCCGGTAATACTGCGTAAGCCGCCATTGAACCGTTTCCCGTTCGCTGCGGGCGCTCCGTTCTTCATCCAGCTCCTGCTTGACCTTCGTGAGCGCCGCCGTCAATTCGCTTTGCGAGACCGGCTTGAGCAGATAATCTTTGGCCTGGCTGCGGATGGCGGCCCGGGCGTAATCGAAATCCTCGTAGCCGGTGAGCACGATCAGCTTCAGCCCTGGATACCGCTCACGGCACGCTTCCAGGAACGAAACCCCGTTCATGACCGGCATGTTCATATCGGTAATGACGATATCGATGCCGCCTCCGGCCAGCCGTTCCAGCGCCTCGCTTCCGTTGGCCGCTTCGCCGGCCACAGCCAGCCCGAGCCCTTCCCAATCGGCCTTGAGCCGCAAGCCGAACCGGATTTCCGGCTCGTCGTCAACGATCAGCACTTGGTACACTCTGCATTCCCTCCTGTAGTGGCAAAATTAACTCTATGCGGGTACCGTGCCCCGGTTCGGAGCCGATCTCGAAGGTGAACAGCCGGCCGTAGTAGAGTCTGCAGCGGGCCAGCACGTTGCGCAGCCCGATCTGCCGGGAGGCGCTGCCCAGGATTTGCTCGAACCGGGAGGCTGATTCTTCCTCCTTCAGCTGCCGGACCAGATCCGGCGGCATCCCTGGTCCGTTGTCCTCTACCGTAAGCCGCACCCGGTCTCCTTCCCTGGCCGCCGTCACGGTGACTCTGGCTTCCGCATGCTTCGCAAAGCTGTACTTCACCGCGTTCTCCACCAGGGGCTGCAGGAGAAACTTGACGATCCGCAGCTTGTCCAACTCCCCTGCTTCCCGGATCGACACGGCAAGCTTCTCCCCGAAACGGATCTGCAGAATGGAGGCGTAATCGCGCAAGTACTTCAGCTCGTCCCTGAGCGGAATAATGTCTTCACTGATCTTGAGCGAAAAGCGCAGCATTTTCCCCAGCGATTCGATCACCCGGATGCTGTCTTGCGTGCGCTGCTGCATGGACAGGCTGCTCAACAGCTCCAGAGTATTGAACAGAAAGTGCGGATTTATCTGCATGAGCAGCATTTTGTATTCCGCCTGCTGGCGCAGCAGCTTGAGCTCGAACTCCTTCTGGATGTGCTGCTGCAGCTGCGCGACCATATTGGAGAAGCTCGCCGTGACATACCCGACCTCGTTGCGCACGCTTCTGCCGGAAGGGATCCGCCGTTTGGCTCCGGCAAAATCCCCTTTCTGCACGTGCCGCATTGCCGACGCCAGTGCCGACAACGGTTTGGAAATTCCATATGAAAGCCAGGCGGCGGCCAGCAGGGAGAGCACGAGCAGCACGGAGGAAAAGACAATGATGCTGACGCGAAGATTGATGAGCTTGCCATACAGATCCTTCTCCGGAACGAGACCGACAAGGAGCCAGTTGTTCAGCGGAAGCTTTTTGTAAACTAGAATATCGGTGCCCCCCTGCCCGTTTTGCAGGGTGTCAACACCCTGCAGGGCATCGCTTTCGCGAATCTCCCGCACTTTGCCGGCGGCCTCCGGGTGAGTGTAATATTCGTACTGGGAAAGGAGCGGATTTCCGTTCTGATCAAGGAGGAAGATCGTCCCGTTCTCCCCCAGATGAATGCGGCTCAAGGGCCCGAGAAAAAAATCCGAGCTGACGTTGATCTTCAATACGCTTCGGGAAGAGGACGGATCGAACGTACCGATCGGCAGCAGCAGGCTGACCACCTGGTAAGGCTTGGAGCGGCTTGCCTCGATCGGGTCGATATGGGCGGATACCCAGCGGGCGCCGCCGGAAACAAAATTCCGATACCATGTTGTGTCCAGGAAGGAACGGTCTTCGGCAATTTCGTTGCCGTCGCTGACCCGGATTCCGTCCCGGCGGTAGACGGAAACCGAAGAAACCCCGGAGTAGTTGTTCGCGGCCTGGGTAAGAAATTGACTCAGACTGAGGTTGGCCAGCATCTTGTCACCTGTGCTCAAGGACGGGTCGGACAGGGCGTTGTCCCAGGTTTTGGCCGCATTGCTGTTGAAGACGAGAGAAGCCAGGTCGTAAATCTGCGTGAAGGCCATATTGATGAAAGACCCGTACTCGTCCATCTTCTCCAGAGCCGACGATTCGATATAGGAGCGGATGATGGACCGGGACTGGTTGAACAGAAGATAGGAGGCGGTGCCGAAGGAAAAGACGAGCAGAACGACAAAAATGGCGATCAGCCGGTTGCGGAGCGAATAGAACATGACTACTTCATCCCCTTGCGCAGTTTCCGCCCTTTTTCCGAGGAGACGGGCAGATGAAAGGTCAGTCCCTATTATACGGCATCTGTCAAGAGTCTGCCCCGGTCCGGCCCGGCGGAGCGGGTCTCCCGCACAGGAGAAAACTTCCGGATCTAGCATTTCCCTTTTCACTGGAAAAAAAACGGCTCCGCCGAAGGGCAGAGCCTGCGTTTTGCTGCTGGCCGGCGGTTTTCATGCGTCCTTCCGCCCCGCCGGGCAGCCAATCGAACAATCCGGATCGTCAGGAGGGGCATCCGGCTGTCTCATGCCTCCTTGCCATGGCGAACGCCCGTCTGCGGGTGAAGCCGCAGCCCGGCCTGCCGCAAGCCTGTCAAGAGGATGTGAGGGGCGGATCCAGCCGGACGGGCTCCCTGCGGGCCGCCGATTCGTATGCCGCAAGGGCGACCCGTGCCGAGAGATAGCCGTCGACACCGCTGACCGGTACGCTCTCTCCGCGTATCAGCGCCTTCACAAAGGCATCGATCATTTGCACGTTCATATCGTCGCCCCAATAGCTCCACTGCGCTTTCATGCGCTCGTTACTGTAGACATCGTTTTTCTGGGCGAACGCATCGATCCTAATCGTCCCCTTCGTGCCGATAATTTCCAGCGTCACATCCCCCCAGGTCGGGAACGCCTTGGGACGGGACCAGCTCGGATCGAGCACGGCGATAACGCCGTTGCCGAATTTCACGTGGACCATTCCGGCATCGTCGATCGCCTGGTGATGAAACAGGCTTTCCGCGCAGGCGTAAACCTCTTCGGCCGCGCTGCCCGTGAACCAGTGCATAAGATCCATGACGTGAACCGTATGATCAAGCACTGCGCCGCCTCCGGAAAGTGCGGGATCAATGAACCAGCCTCCCGGCATCGTGCCGCGGTTTGTGCCCTTCATGGCGACGATCCTGCCAATGTCGCCGCGGTCGACGGAAGCCTTGGCCTGTGCCACCGGGGTAAGAAACCGGCACGGGAAAGCCGTCATCAGCTGCACGCCGTTCCCGCGGCAGGTTTCGATCATTTCCGTCATTTCCGCTTCCGACAGCCCGAGCGGCTTCTCGCACAGCACGTGCTTGCCGGCGCGCGCGGCGGCCAGTGTCAGTTCAGCATGCCGGGCGTTCTCCGAGCAGATAACGACCGCGTCGACATCCGCCGAGAGCAGGTCCCGGTAATCCGCATAATACGGCAGACGGTATTGATCGACAAATTTGCGGACGCGCTCTTCATTCTCGTCGGCAATGCCGATGACTTCCGCTTCCGGATGGGCGGCCAGGCTTCTCAGGTAGCTCGCGGCGTGCATATGCGCAAAGCTGATCATTCCGATTTTCAGCTTTTTCATACGCGCTCACCTCCCAGAAAAACCGGTTTGCCGGTTTGCGCCGAAGCTTCCGCAGCCAAAGCGATTTCCAGCGCCCGGTAAGCGTCTTCAGCTGTGACAATCGGCTCCTTGCCGGTGCGGATGCACTCCAGAAAATGCCGGATTTCCCCGTAATAGGGCTCGTGAATCAACGGACTGGAAGGCACCTGGACCCGTACGTTTGGCGCTTCCTCCGTTGCCTGCCGGCGAATGGAAAGCGATGGCGCGGCAGCGCTGTCGAGGATGGCCACACCCTGATCCCCGGCAAATTCCGCGGCCGTCGTGAACTCCCCGGCATACCCCCAGAAGGCGCTCAGGTTGGCAATCGCCTTGTTGGCAAACTGCAGGGTAACATGGGCCACCTGCAGCATGTTTTCCGCATCATCCGCCTTCAGGGCGTAGACACTTTCCGCCTCTCCATACACCCAGCGGACAAAATCGATATCGTGGATCATCAGATCAAGAATGACCCCGCCGCTTTTGTTTGCGTCGCGATACCAGTTGTCGATACCCCGGGGATAACCTCCGTACCGTTTCAAATGGGCGACTCCCGGAGCTCCGAGCAGCCGCGAACGCACCTTCCCGGCAAGATCGGCGTAATTCGGGAAAAACCGCACCACATGCCCAATAAACAGGCGGACTCCCTGCCGGTTGCAGGCGTCGATCATTTCCCTCGCATCCTGCAAATGGAGAGCAATCGGTTTCTCACAGATCACATGCTTTCCGAAAGAGGCGATTTCGAGCACCGCCTCCTTGTGCAAAAAGGTGGGCAGGCAAACGTGTACGGCATCGGGGTTTTCTTTCCCGATCATTTCCTTCAGCGAGGTGTAAGCCCGTGTGCCGTAACGCGCGGCTGCCTGCTCGGCGCGGGCCGAATTGCGGTCGCACACGCCAACCAGCTCCGCATCCTCCATCGCCGCGATTTGCCGGGCATGGGTCGTTCCCATCGTGCCCAGGCCGATAATGGCCAACTTCACCGCCGCATTCCTCCTTCATTCCCTATCGGTACTGATTGCCGAAACAGGGCGTCGTCAAGGGATATTCCGCCCTTGCCCTCCTATGTTTTCGTCGGAGTACCTGCGATTCCTTCCGCCCAAGCCTTGATTCCGGCATTTTTTCAGCCGGAGTACGGGGAGTTACCCTTCGACCACTTCAAGTAAAAACCACGTCGCTTCGCACGCCTTCAGGGCAAGCGGTTTGCCCGACGATTGCATAACCTGGACGCCAAGCACATCCCCCGCGGCGACCGGGATTACGCCGGACTGTACGTGGAGTTCGCTGGTCCCGGAAGCCCCCGTAGTCAGCCGTCCGTTGCCGATAAAACCCGAATCGCCATTTTTCGTGAACTGAATGCTGCGCAGACCGCTGTCTTTCTCATCCCAGGCGGCATTTGCCGTCAACCGTACGAAACGGATCCCCCGGTTGGCCGGAACGACTAGACCGTCGGCACTCTTCCAGAACGAGTCAGTATCATATTGTGCCTCTTGCCAGGAAACCGTAACCATCTTCCTGCTTGCGATTAGCAGATCGGAAGCCAGATTCACCAATACGCCGCGGTAACGATTGGCGCGGTAAACCGCCGCGGACGCCGATTCATCCACAAGCGGAGCCGTGATATTGTCCGTATATTCATTATTCGCGCAATTGACATTGGAGGCTGCAGCTGCCACCGCCACGGCGATACCCGTGAAATTAAAATAATTTCCATTGATCAGGATATCTCTCGAGCGACCAGACACGGCAATACCACGCCGGTTGGCGTTGGTTGGTTGATGAAAAATGTTATGAGCAATCACTACCCCGGTGCAGCTGTCAAGATAAATATCGTTATAAGGCGGCGCATCTTCTGGCCGTCCGCTTAACGAATTATAAAACAGGCAGTTGGTGATACTGAAATATTTGCGCTTCATACGGATACCGTAATCGCGGCAATTGATATGACAACGGTCAATCGCCGTCCCCGGCTCGATTCCCGGAGTGTTGATATCCATCCCGACGAGGCAGCCCACGGCAAAACAGTTGTAGAAAAAACAGCCTTCGGGGCCGGGGTTATGCTCGGAGTTGATGGAAAAAGCCGTTTTGGTCGACCAGATATAGCAATTCTGAAAGGTTGGCGCATACGATTCATCCGCAAAAATGCCGTAATCCGAAGAGAATTGATTCGCATCGGAACTGGGGCCGTACGGCCCGGAAAAAATGCAGTTCCAGTAGAGCGGCCGCCATTGCGCATACCCGCGTATACCCACAATGAAGTAATCCTTCTGAATGTCGTTGCCGCGCATTTCGATGTTCATCGCGATAAGGCTGCGGTTGTGCCGGTTTCCTTTCACCGGAAACTCGATATTGATCGCCGTCCCCGCCCCAGGGCGGGCCGCATAGAAAGACAGGTCGCGAATGGTACACTGGGACAATTTGTCTTTATGCGTAAACTGAAATATACCGTCACTGTTGTCGCAATATAGATTGGAGACTCCCATTCCGTCGCCAATGATCGCAATATCCCAGTTGGCCAGCAAGCGGACAATCTGTTTGCGGATTACATAATCGCCGCGCGGAATGTACATTACCCCTTTGCCTTCGGAGGCAATGGCATCAATCACCTTTTGAAACGCCGTGCTGTCATCCGCGGACCGGTCACCGGCCGCGCCGTAGTCTTTGACATTGTAAATCTCCGACAGCGGCAATCCGCCGGGATCATTCCGCCTTGCGAAATCCCGTAAACATTTTCCGAAACCGTTTCCGCCGCTTGCAGCGGATGGATTCCGGCAAATTCCCCGGCCATCATCGCGATGCCGGCGACGCCGAGTGATGCCAGAAATTTGCGGCGGCTAACGATGGGAGTGCTGTTCGATTCGCCCGCTTCTTCCGGAAATCCTGCCTGATTCGCCCGGGATTTGTGATCCCCCATTGCTTTCCCCTCCCCATGTCGTACCGATTGTATGATGGAATCCAGTGGTCACAGGCTTACTTTGCTGCCTGAATGGCCTTGTTCGCATTTTCTTCCGCAATGCGCAGCGTGCTGTTCACATCCGCGATATTGCCCTTGGCGAAATCCATCACCGCTTTATTCAGCTCCCCGCTTACAATATCGTCATACTCTGTTAACGGGGCTGGTTTGGCGGGAACGCTTTTGAAGATGCTTTTCACGTTCTTGCCCTTCAATCCGGAGAAATCAGCTCCGAACAGATCCTTCAGTACGGGATCCTTCAATGCCGACACCCGGGCGTTGCGCGCCAGGATTTCCTGTACGTCCCGGCTGGTCAAATATTCAATAACCTGGAACGCGGCGTCCTTATGGCTACAGTTTGCCGTGATCGCAAGCGCCGGGACAACAGGTTGCGGTCCCACATTCGGCTGATCCGGGTAGCTTGGATATTCGGCGAGATCCCAATTCAGTGCGGCCCCCTTGTCGATCGCGGCCTGGATGTTGTTGATCAGATTGATGCTGTTGGTCAGCATGGCGATGTTGCGGTTTTGGAAAAACGGCAAAACTCCCCCGCTCTTGTCATCGGAAATGTCCTCGATTGTCTTGAAGGTTTGCACCGCCTTCTTCCATCCGTCCGTCTGCAGGCCGGCCAATCCGGTCCCGGCATCGACATACGGAAGGGAAAGCGGGGATGAGACGTTGACAAGGGATCCGGGAGCAAGCCCGCGATACTTTATTCCGCCTTCCGTCCTCTCCAGTTTTTTCCCGACTTCGATCAATTCACTCCAGGTCATGCCGTCTTTCGGATAGGCGATTCCGAATTTGTCAAAGATGTCCTTGTTATAAAATAAGGCAAACAGATTGATGGAGAAGGGCACGGCATATAATTCCCCGTTTGTTCCCGCCTGCTTGACCGCCTCCAGCGCGTGCGGATCCAGGCGCTCCCAGTCGAACCTGTGCGATTTGGCCAACGTCGTCATATCGTAAGCCAGGCCCAGTTTTTTCGGCAAATTGAGAGCCCCCGCATCGATAAAGAGGATATCCGGTACGGTATTGCCGGTAATCAGCTTGTTGAGCATGTCTTCGTGTGTCATTTTCGGGTCATCCTTGAAAATCATGTTGATTGTAATTTGCGGAAATTTTTTCTTG
>Ga0310827_101035_pt1 | contig 16266 bp, 15 predicted proteins | sample WT_ome_2_FD_201309 | JGI IMG/M metagenome (GOLD analysis project Ga0310827, IMG submission 201309) | Sorghum-adapted microbial communities enriched on wild type (WT) sorghum from Joint BioEnergy Institute, Emeryville, California, United... ... | reverse complement strand
CGTCCGTGTCCGCTTCAAGCAACCATTCCAGCAGTTCGTCCGCCGATTTGCCCTCGATGCCGAACACCGCCGTTTCGTCAAACAGGTACGACACCGACCCGTTCACGCCCAGGTTGCCGCCGTGCTTGTTGAACGCGGCACGCACGTCGGCGGCGGTCCGGTTCACGTTGTTGGTCAGCGTGTCGACGATGACCATCGAGCCGTTCGGTCCGAACCCTTCATAGCGCAGTTCATCGTATTTCTCGTCCGCCGAGCCGCGCGCTTTCTCCAGGGCCCGGTCGATGATCGCCCTCGGTACGTTGTACGTCTTCGCCCGTTCCAGGACGACCTTGAGCGCCCGGTTCGATTCCGGATCAGGCTCCCCTTTTTTCGCGGCCACGTAGATTTCCAGACCGAATTTGGAATAGATGCGGCTCGTGTTGGCGTCTTTGGCCGCTTTCTTGTCCTTGATGTTGTTCCATTTGCGTCCCATGATTCGTCCCGCTTTCCGTTACAGATTGAACAATACCCTGTCCATTATACCGGATATTGGGGGAACCGGACAATGCCGGCCGTCGGCCCGTCAGAGCGGCCGCCTGCGCCCGCGGGTTACCGGAACGACGCTTCCACCATCGGAGCCAGCGTTTTCGCCCGGATTTCCTCCGCCTTCTCCCTGCCGGCCAACGCCTCGATCAGTTTGAAGGCAAAATAGTCCGCCGTCGCCGGCCCGCGGGACGTGATCACCTTGCCGTCCTGCACGACCAAGTCTTCCGAATGGGCTTTGAACTTCACGTTCTGCTCGATGCCGGGGTAGCAGGTGCCTTTCACCGAACCGGCGACGCCCGCCGCTTCCAGCACCATCGGCGACGCGCAGATGGAAGCAACCCATTTTCCCTGTTCAAAAAATTCCCTTACCAGCTTCAGCACCCGTTCGTCGGCCGCCAGCATCCGCGTGCCCGGCATGCCGCCCGGCGTAATGACCGCATCATATTCTCCGGCGTCGATGTCTTCCAGCCTCCTGTCCGCCTTGACCTGAATGCCGTGATCGCCCACTGTCTCCAGGCTGCCCGTGACGGACACCATGTCGATGTCGATGCCCGCCCGCCGCAAATAGTCGACCACCGTCAACGCTTCCACTTCTTCATATCCGTTGCCCATCAAAATCATCGCTTTCGCCATGTTCATCCCTCCGGTTGCAAAAAGGTTCCCGTATGCCATTATAGCCCAATCCGCCGGAGCACGGCATCTTGCTGCGATCCGTTGTCGGGTTTCCGACCGCTTTCGCACGGGTCGAACGATTCCGCCGGCCGATGAAACCGTTTGTTGTCAACGGCGGCACGCGCTATACTGAAACCGGAAGGAGATGATCGGACATGTTGCTTGTAACGGCGGACCAAATGCGCAACATCGACCGGCATGCCATCGACACGATCGGTTTGCCGGCAGCCGTGCTCATGGAAAATGCCGGGCGTGCGGTGGCGGAAGAAGTGCTGCTTTATGCCGGCGAACGGCAAGCGGCTTTGCTTCCGTGGCTCGTGCTGGTCGGCAAAGGCAACAACGGCGGAGACGGCATCGTGGCGGCGAGGCATCTGATCGAGGCGGGGATCGGCGCGGAACTGCTGTATGCGGTTGCACCGGAGCAACTGAAAGGCGACGCGGCCCTGCAGCGGGACATTGCGGCCAGAATGGGGGTCCCCGCAAGGCAATATCAACCGGGCAGCGTCGACTGGCGGCGCTACGGCGGCGTGGTGGACGGTTTGCTCGGCACCGGAACGTCCGGCGCCCCCAAGGAACCGTATGCGTCCCTCATCCGGGAAGCGAATGAATGCGGATTGCCCGTCATCGCCATCGACATCCCGAGCGGGTTGAACGCGGATACGGGAGAAGTGCACGATCCCTGCATCCGGGCCCGAATGACGGTGACCCTCGCCTTCTGCAAAAGCGGGCTCGTCCAGTATCCCGGCGCCGCGTACGCAGGTCGCGTCATCGTCCGCAGCATCGGCATTCCGGCCGGCTTGGCGCACCTGTACGGCGCCAACACGTGGCTTGCGACCAGGGAAACGATCGGGTCCGTCTTCGAACTCGCGCTTCCCCTCGAACGGCCGGCGGACGGACACAAAGGCACGTTCGGCCACGCCCTCGTCGTCGCCGGGTCAAGCACCTACGGAGGCGCCGGTTTGCTGTCCGCCAAAGCGGCGCTTCGCGCGGGAGCCGGCCTCGTCACCTGGGCGTTGCCGCGGACGGTCGCCCGGGCGATGGCGGGACGGCTGCCGGAAGCGATTGTGGCCGGCGTTGCCGACGACGGCGACGGAAACTGGACGGCGGCTTCCGCCGGACGGCTCACGGAGCTCGCCGAATCCAAAAAAGCGGCCGTCATCGGACCGGGCATCGCCCGTTTTTCCGGGGATGCGGAATGGCTCCGGCGACTGTGGACGGATTTGCCGATTCCGCTCGTGCTGGATGCCGACGCCCTGAACATGCTTGCCGACTGCCGGGGGCTTTCGCAGTGGCCGGCCCGCCGGGCAGCCGCAATCATAACGCCGCATCCGGGGGAGATGGCCCGGCTGACCGGAATGTCCGTTCCCGACATCCAGCGCGACCGGATCGGGGCGGCTCGGACGCTCGCCGTGCGACACGGCATCATCGTCGTGCTGAAGGGGGCCCGCACAGTGACGGCCCTGCCCGACGGACGGTCATTTGTCAATCCGACCGGCAATTCCGGCATGGGCACCGGAGGCACCGGCGACGTGCTGGCGGGTCTCCTCGCCGGCCTTCTCGCACAAGGGTTGCCGCCGGACGCCGCTGCCGTTGCCGGGGTGTTTCTGCACGGGGAAGCGGGCGACCGGGCGGCGGAAAACCGTCCTTCCCCCGCTTCCCTGCTGGCGGGTGACATCCTGGAAGCGTTGTGACTTCGGGAAACATCCGTCCGGTTTTTCGCTCCAACCGGCCCGTCCAGCTTCCCTGCGCCCATGATGAACCATCCTTGCCGGTCAACGCAAAGGATTTTCCGGACGCGGATGCCGGTTCGCCGGGATTGTTCATCCATGATCGACACGGCCGATCCGTTTTTTTATAATGAGAAGAGTTATGCGTTCGACATCATGGGAGAGGAAGAGACAGCAATCATGGCACTTTGGGGCACCATCGTCAACACGCTTGCCGTACTGGCCGGTTCATTGCTCGGTTCGTTCCTGCCGCAGTTGCCGGAACGATTGAAGAACACCATCATGCAGGGCCTGGGGCTCGCCGTCATCGTCCTCGGCATGACGATGGCCTTCGAAACGGAAAACATCCTCATCACGATCGGCAGCCTCGTGCTCGGCGGATTGACCGGCGAATGGCTGAAACTGGACGACCGGCTGAACGCCCTCGGCAGAAAGCTGGAGCAGGGCGTAAACCGCGTCCTGAAAGCGAGGGGTGCGCAAGGCGGCACCTCCGTCGCGCAAGGGTTCGTCACCGCGACCCTCGTCTACTGCATCGGCGCCATGGCCATTTTGGGCGCCATCGACAGCGGACTTCGCAACGATCACGACATTTTGTACACGAAATCGATGCTGGACGGCATTTCGTCCATCATCTTTGCCTCCACGCTGGGCATCGGGGTCATGTTTTCCGCCATTCCGGTTTTCCTGTACCAGGGAAGCATCGCCCTGGCTGCCGGCGCCATCATGCTGGCGTTCAGCGAGTCGTCCCTGCAGGCCATCATCACCGAAGTGACCGCGGTCGGCGGCATACTCATCATCGGCATCGGCCTCGGCGTTCTGAACGTCAAATCCATTAACGTCGCCAACCTGCTGCCCGCCATCGCCTACGCCGGCTTGTTCGGCTGGCTGGCCCTGCAAGTTTGACGAAACAACAAAACAACGCCAAACCGCTTCGCCGGGAACTTGTTCCGAAGAAGGGTTTGGCGTTTGTTTTTGCCGTGCAGGGTCCCGTACCGGCACCGTCACGCTTTGCTCGCTTTGCGCTCCTCTTCCGGCAACACGAACCGGGCCGCCTGGGCATGCAGCTCGTTGGCCATGTTGCGCAATTCCTCGAAGGTGGCGGACAGTTGTTCCATGAAGGCGGTCTGTTCCTGCGTCGAAGCGGACACTTCGGACGTATGCTGCGAGATGCGTCCGGCCATGTCGGCGATGTCGCCGATTTGTTGCACGGTCGCCTGGAAAATTTCCGCCTGCATTTCGATCATCTCGCGCACCTGATGGACGGCGTCGGAGACGCTGGCCGTCGACTGCTCCACGCCGCGAATGTTTTCCGTTACCGATTCCGTGCGCCGGAATTCCGATTCGCCCACTTCCGCCTGGTCGCGGATGCGATGAACGACGGAATGGATTTCCCGCTGGATTTCCGTGATCAGCGTCTGGATCTCCGCAACCGCCTGGTTGCTTTCCTCGGACAGCTTGCGGATTTCTCCCGCGACCACCTGAAACCCGCGGCCGAGTTCGCCGGCATGGGCCGCTTCGATGGAGGCGTTGAGCGCAAGAAGGTGGGTCTGGTTGGCAATCTGTCCGACCACATCGGAAAATTCGGTGATTTTCTCCGCCTTGTCCCGGAGTTGCAGGACATGTTCCGCGGATTCGCGGGTTTCTTCCACCAGGCGCCGCATGCCCTCGATCAGCTTCACGATTTCTTCGATGGCGCTGCGGATCGAGGCCATCATCGATTCGGACAACGCTTGCGTATCCGCCGATTTCCCCTTGATGGACTCCATCGAATCACGGATGGACGTGAAGGAATCGAGAATTTGTCTCGTCCGTTCATCCTGCTCTTCGGTCAAACTGCGGATGTCGGAAGAGACGATGGAAATGCGTTCAATCTGATGCGCGGCGTTCAAGATGGCCTGGGAAAGCTCCTCCACGCTCTGGTTCGTCACGTCGGAGTTTTTGGCAATGCCCCGGATCATCGTTTTCAGATTGCCCAGCATTTCCCGAAATCCGTTGACCAGTTGACCGATTTCGTCCTGTGACCGGTGGGGATTCACTTCGACGGCCAGGTTGCCGGATGCCACATTGCCCGCTGCGCGGGACACCTCCAACAGGGGGCGAATGAACCATCTTGCCGACAGCCAGCCGAGCAGGACGGTCCAGAAAATGCCGGCGGCGATCGTGAGCAGCGTAAAAGCGCTTGCAGAGATCAGATGTTCGAAATGCGGCTGCAATACGAAAATGAAAAAGGCGCTTGTCCCGTATGTCGTCACTGATACGGCAAGACAACCGATCGCAATCTTCTTGGCTATGCTCATGGATCTTGCTCCTTTACTCCCGGTTTTCATGCCTCCCTAGCGATCATTATACCGAAATTGTCGAACATTGTCCCGCAAATTGACAGCTCCGTCCGAAAAAAATGTGACATCCGTCATGGCTATGTCAAAATTCGTCATGCATCGCCTGGAAGTGTGCCGATTTCGGGAACGAACAAAGCCCGCTCTTCCGGAGCGGGCTTTTGGGGATGTTTCGCCATCCTTGCCGGCGGAGCGTGCGGGCGTCTTCCCCCGCTTGCTGCGCTGTCGTGGCGGCAGCTCAATGCAGACCGAGCAAATCGAGCACCTTCTTCTCCACTTCCCGATTTTTCCCCTTGTACGGGTAATCATGGATGTGCAGAGCCGGATTGAAATTCAATTCGATCACGCAGTAGTCGCCGGGAACGCGGCTGAGGTCCGGCACGATCAGGTCCGCGCCGCAAATGCGCGCGCCGACGGCCTGCGCCGCCTTGGCTGCCATTTGCTTGTAATAATCCGGCATGTCGTCCGTGCAGTCGATGCTGTCGCCGCCCGTGCTGATGTTGGAATTTTCCCGCAAATAGACGGTTTCGCCTTCCGCCGGCACCGAGTCGAAAGTCAAGCCCCGGGCTGCGAGATAGGCCTTCTCCACTTCGCCCAGCCGGATCTGTTCGAGCGGTTTGACGTGCCCCGTTCCCCGGCGCGGATCCCGGTTTTTCTCCTCGACAAGCTCGGCGATGGTGCGTTTGCCGTCCCCCGTCACGTTGGCGGGCACGCGATACAGCACGGCGACGGTTTCGTCGCCGATGACGAGAAACCGGTATTCCCGCCCCGGGATGAATTCCTCGATCATGACCGTATCGTCGAAGGTGAAGGCGTAGCGCACCGCTTCACGGAACGATTCCGCGTCGAAGGGGCGTTTCAGCACCTGGACGCCAAGCCCGAAGTTGGTCGATTTCGGTTTGACCACCACGTCTTTGCCCGCAAACGTCGGCAAAACAAGCTCCGCATCCTCCGGCGTTCCGACCGTGACGCCTTCGGGCACGCGGATGCCGTGATCCGCGAGAACGCGTTTGGTCACAACCTTGTTTTCCATGATCAAAGGGGCGATGTATGTATCGACGGACGTTCTCGTCGCCTGTTTGATGTATTCCGTCCGGCCACCCTTGCGCAGCCGGATGAAATTGTCCGCCCGGTCCAGCACGTCGACTTCGTATCCCCGGCGGAGCGCCTCGCGGATCAACATTTGCGTCGACAGTTCCATCCCGGCGCCGATGTCCGTACCGTTCGTTGGTGCGTTGTCCGTTTCTTTCATGGCGTACCCCCCGCAAGCGGTATTTTTTTGTGTTGCCGGGCGAGTCGCAGCCCGAAATCGGCGAAGGTTTCCCCCCGCTCGCGCATTTCCTTCGTCATGACGGCCGACGGAAGGAGCGAGGCGTCCAGCACCTTCGCGCGCTCCCTGTCCAACGCCGAACGGTACCGATCGCCGTCTCCGTCCATCCAGCCGGCGATTTCCGCCATGTCGCCCATCAGTTCCAGGGCCCACCCGGCAAGCGGCACTTCCCCTTCGCCCTCCTTGTGCAGCATCAGGCCGGGTTTTCGTCCGGAAAGCGAAACAAGATGATGATTTTCCTGCATGAGCCGGCTCGCCGCGTCATCAATCGGCGGGCTGTCGGCGAGCGCACAGAACAGCAGAAACAGATGGAGAAAGTCGAGCCGTTCGAGACTGATCCCGATCCTTTCGTACGGATCGAGATCAATCACCCGCACCTCCATGTATTTCACGCCGCTGCGTTCCATCGCCGAAAGCTGGCTTTCCCCCTTGGCAGCCTCGGTTTTGAGTCGGATCGGGGAGTACCATTCGCTTTCCGTCGCAAGTTCCGATTCCAGCAGGCGGCGGAACGAGGCAATGTATTCCCGTCGGCTGTTGAAACTGACGCCGCCGGATTCGAGGAACGCGTTGGCGTATCCGTACCGGCTCACCCTGAGGCTCGTGGCGTGTTGCCCGTATCGCTCCGAAATGCCGGAACATCCCGGGCAGCGCGCCTCAATCACTTCCAGTTCCCGGTCGACCACCGGATTGTAGGTCGGGTCGGCATTCGGCGACGAACCGAACAGATAGATCAGCAGCCAGCGGTACCGCAGAAAATTGCGCGCGGCGGCAAAATAAAGCGCGTCTTTGCGCCCTTCCCGCGGAAGATCCGGGAATTTCGCCTCCCCCAGCCATTCGGTGAGCTCCCGCCCGTAGGAAAAATTCACGTGCAACCCGCAAATCATCTGCATTTTTTTGCCGTACCGCGCCGCCAGCCCTTCGCGGTAGGCTTCCCTCGCCCTTCCCTCCGGCGACGGACCGTACCGGGCGATCGGGATGTCACGCTCCGACGGCAAAACGGGCGGCATGCTGAGCGGCCAGAGCAGTTCGCGGCCGAGTCCCGCATCCACTTCATCGTGGATTTCGGCCAATCTGTCCAACGCTTCCCTCGTTCCGGGAAGCGGCGGCGTAATCAATTCCAGTTGGCTTTCCGCAAAATCCGTCGTAATGTACGGATGCGTCAATTTGTCCCCGAATGCTTCCGGGTGGGCCGTCTGTGCCAGTTTCCCTTCCGGATCGATCCGTTGCGATTCCTTCTCCAGGCCCCATTCCGATTGGAGCAAAAGGGCTCGCCATTCCGGGTCGGATGCCCGTTCACGGAGTTGGTCGTCCAGTCTCCGCATGCATGTTCCTCCTGTCCGCTGTGTCTGCAAATTGGCGGATCGCTGCCACCGCTTCCGGATTGATCCTGCAAAGTTTCGTTTGCCCGTTGCGCACGCACACGATCAAACCCGCTTTCTCCAGCTCCCGGAAATGATGGGAAATGGTCGATCGCGACAGGTGCAGCTCCTCGCAAGCGCGGGTAAAGCACCGCTCCATCCCTTCTTCGCTTGCCATTTCGTCCCTGCACCAACCGGTGAGCAACAGAAACAGGTTCAACCGCTGTTCGCAACTCAATGCTTTGAACAGCAGGGTAAGATTGACGGTTTTCATAGTTCGATCTTAATCGAACTTTCCGGGGATTTCAACGATGGCCGGGCCCCGTTCCCGAAATTTCTTGCATCCGGCGCACAGGCAGGCGGCAACGCCCGTTATTGCCGTCTTCGTTGACCGGACACCGGCAGGAAAAAGCAACCCCGTTGTGGAAACACACTGGCATCGCGTGTTGGACAGGAGGCATTTCCATGATCGTATTCATCACCGGTGCATCTTCCGGTTTCGGCCTGCTGACGGCGCTGGCGTGCGCCGGGCGCGGCCATCGGGTCATCGCCGCCATGCGGGATCCGGGCAAGCAAGACGGGCTTCTCGCCATGGCCGCCGAACGCGGCGTGCAGCACTTGATCGACGTGTGCAAACTGGACGTGATCAACGAAGAAGAAGCCGTCCGCGCCGTGGAATCCGTGATCGAACGGTATGGCCGCCTGGACGTGCTGGTCAACAACGCCGGCTTCGCCCGGGGCGGCATGGTCGAAGAGGTGCCCCTCGAAGATTGGCGGACCCAGATGGAGACCAACTTTTTTGCCGTCGTGCGGCTCACCCAACTTGTCGTGCCCTACATGCGCCGGCAGGGTTCCGGCCTGATCGTCAACGTGTCCAGCATCAGCGGCCGCATGGCGCTGCCGGGTTTCGGCCCTTACAGCGCTTCGAAATTCGCCATGGAAGGGTTCAGTGAATCGCTGCGGCTGGAACTGGCGCCTTTCGGCATCCGCGTCGCCCTCGTTGAACCGGGTTCCTACAAAACGGACATTTGGCGCAAAGGCTTCGATCTCGTGAAGACGTCCCCCGACTCGCCCTATCGCGAAATGACCGAAGCCGTGTTCCGGACTGCCCGGCAAACCGCGGAACAAGCCGGCGATCCCGGAGAAGTCGCGGATCTGATCGCCGCGCTCGCCGAACACCCGCATCCGCCGCTCCGCCATCCCGTCGGGCGGGGCATGAAGGCCGTACTGGCCGCCCGTTCCCTGCTTCCGTGGAATTGGTACGAACGGATCGTCCGCCGGGTGCTCGGCATCTGACGCATCCGTCCGAATCCGGCCGGCCGTTCGCTGCCGGAACGGGACGGAGAAATGGCGCCCTTCGGAAAATTCGCTTCCCTCGGCGTCAACGTTTCACGGATCAACGAAGGTCAATTCTCATCGTCTTTTCGACGGCATCGGTAAAATCTTCATTGTACTCCGCCACGACGAGCCGAATGCCTTCGCCGTCCGGTTCCAGCGCCATTTCCCGGATGTCCTGGCGCTCCGAAACTTCGAGGATCGTTCGCTTGGCACCGGTTGTCACATCCACTTCCAGCAGCTCGCGCCGGGAAGGAATGGTCCCGTACTGGTAACCGAGAAGAACGGCCAACTTCGCTTCGTCCATCCACATCAACCGATACGGCGTTTGCCGGCCGGGAATCGAATCGCGTCCGAGCAACACGGTTCCTTCGCGGTCTCCGGCAGTGTACAGATAGACTTGCCCGGCCATTTCAAACTCGTACGGCGCGATGTAGGCCATCCGGCGTTGATCCGGCGAAATGACGGGCGACGACGGATATTCGTCCACCGGGCTGATTTCCAGCCATTCGTCTCCGAACTTCACCTTGATGAAAGGAGGTTCGTCCACAGGCGCCAGCACCGTCTCCCCCGGGATCAAGGCAACCGGGGAAACAGACGGCGCTTCCGCCGCCGGGCGGGTGCATCCCGCCAAACCGGCGACGGTCACGGCAACGAACAAGCAAAACCGCAACCGGACCATCAACACCCTGTCGCCCCCCGGCATCTTGCCCTTGTGATGACCATACCCGTCCATTCTCAACATGAGCAACCCCTTTCTGACAGGCAGCTGTTCCAAACGTGCCGAACCCGTCATTGATTCACGGCCGTGCAAACCATTATACTTACAGAGAATATCAACTCGGATGGTGACAAACATGGGCAAGGAAGACGTCATGGACTATCTGAAGCGCGGGATGTACGGAACGCCCGAACTGAAGCCGGAAGAAAAAAAACGCTACCTCGGCGAGTTCCGCGAACGCGTCGTGCTGGCCCTGACCCAAAGACAGGTCCGCGGCAAGGACATCCCCCGTCAGGTGCACGAAGCGTTGGATGCGTATCGGAACATCACCATCGTGCTGAACGGAGACATGGAATATGAGGCCATCGGCAAATACATCCGTCTCGCCAATGCGCGCAACGTGCCTTACCGCAAAGTGCACGATCAACAGCATGAAACGGAGATCGGGCTGGTGATCGCTTCCCCCGTTCCGGTGGACGTGCCGTGCGTCGAGCTTTCGGACGGGGACGCCGGTCTGGCGGACACAAACAACGCGGCCCCCTCCGGATCGGACAAACCGGACCGCGGGAGCCGCCGTGGAATCGCCAAAAAATTGAAATCCGCATTGCGCCGCAAACATGATCACGTCTGAAAAGCGGCCTTGTAACACCGGCGGCACACCGGTTTGTATTCGTCGTTGCCGCCGATCAAAATTTGTGCCCCTTCATTGACCGGTTTTCCGTCCTGAAAACGGATCACCATCGTCGCCTTGCGGGCGCAATACCAGCAAATCGTTTTGATTTCCTCGATCTTGTCGGCATGGATGAGCAGTTCGCGGCTGCCCTCGAACAGCTGGTTGCGGAAATCGTTTTTGAGCCCGAACGCCATTACCGGAATGTCCAGTTCATCCACCACCTGCGTCAACTGCAGCACGTGGTGTTTGCGGAGGAACTGCGCTTCGTCCACCAGCACGCAATAAATGCGGTATTTGGGGGATGAGGCCAGTTCCTTTTTGACGCTTTCAAAAAGGTTGGTGTCATCGTAGACGGGGATTGCCTTGCGGCTCAATCCCGCCCGCGTGCCGACCGTGTCGTAGCCGCTGCGGGTGTCGATGGCCGGTTTGTAGATGAGCACCGGTTTGTCCTGTTCTTCGTAATTGTGCGCCACCTTGATGATTTCGAACGATTTGCCGCTGTTCATCGTCCCGTACTTGTAAAAAAGTTGAGCCATGCTTCCTCCCCCATCATCGTGTACGGTCGTTCTTCTTCTATGCCGCTTGCCGGCCCCGCGGCATTTCCGCCGGCCGGTTTCCCCTCCATCGGACTTCAGGCATGCCGGATCCGCACCTTCCCGGATACGGGTTTGTGCCGTTTCACCGTTTGCCGGAATCGAACGGTTCGCCCGCCGCCCGGGGCGCCTGGGAAGATTTCGAAAACATGATCAGCGCGATCAGGGTCACCACATACGGGAACGTCTGCAGGATGACCGGCGGAATCACCTTCAATTCGGGAATGACTTGCGAAACGTTGGCCACCGTACTGGCGAATCCGAAGAAGAACGTTGCGCCGAGGACGCCGAAAGGCCGCCATTGGCCGAAGATCAAAGCCGCCAGCGCCAGGAACCCGAGGCCCGCCGCCGAACCGTTGAACTCGCCGCTGTACGTAACGATGATGACGGCGCCGCCGAGGGCCGCGAAGGCGCCCGAGATGAGGACGCCGATGTAGCGCATGCGGCGCACGTTGATGCCGGCCGCCTCGGCCGCCTGCGGGTTTTCGCCGCAAGCCCGGAGGCGCAGGCCGAAGGGCGTCTTGTAGAGCACGAAACTGCTGAGCACCAGAATGAGCAGGATGACCAGCGTGGTTACGTAGGCGTTGGTAAAGAACAACTTGCCGAGAATCGGAATGTCCGACAACACCGGCACTTCATTGGGCGTAAAGCCGCGCTGGATGCGGATGTTGCCGCTGCCCGTAATGTTGCGTGCGAGGAACAGCGTGATCGCCCCCGCCATCATGTTGATGGCGGTCCCGCTGATGACCTGGTTGGCGCTCAGGTTGATGCTGGCGAAGGCGTGCAGCAGGGAAAACAGCATGCCCGCCGCCATTCCGGCAAGCAATCCGATCCACAGGGCCAGGTTCGGGACGACCGATTGCAACTGAATGATGGTAAAGGCGCTGGAAAACATACCCATGACCATCAGGCCTTCCAGGCCGATGTTGACGACCCCGCTCCGCTCGCTGAACAAGCCCCCCAGGGCGGTGATCAGGAGGGGAATCGTGTACAGAATCGCATACGGAAAAATCCCGGAAATGAGTTGCCACATCGCTTACGCCCCCCCGCTTTCCGCATTCGCATCCCGTTTTTCCCGGCGCTTGCGCAAGAGGCGGCTGATCAGCCGTTCGATCAGGATGCTGGTAGCCGCGAAATAGATGATGATGGCGATGATCGTGTCGGAAATTTCCGGCGGGATGCCCACCATCGCGTTCATGTAGCCGCGTCCCGAATAAAGCAGGCCGAAGAAGACCGCCGCCAGCAGGACGCCGTACGGATTGTTGGCACCGAGCAGCGCCACGGCGATGCCGTCAAACCCCTGGTTCGGCAAATGGCCGATCTGGATGTTGATGGCGTTGCCCATGTACTGGGCCACGCCCCCGAGGCCCGCCAATCCGCCGGAAATGACCATGGCAAGCACGATGTTGCGGCCCACCGCCATGCCCGCGAATTCGGCAGCGTGGCGGTTGAAGCCGACGGCCTTCATTTCGTACCCGAGGGTCGTCCGGTCGATGATGTAGGCGATGGCGATGACCGCAAGCACGCCGAGAAAAATGCCCAGGTTGATGTAGGAGCCGCCGAACAGATCCGACAGCCAGCCCATGCGCAGCTGCGCGTTGACCGGCAACGGGCGCGATTCCGTTTCATAGGAGCCTTTCAGGTAGGCCGGCACCACGTTGTACACGACCCAGTAGGCGGTCCAGTTGAGCATGATGGTGGAAACGACCTCATGCACGTTGAACTTCGCTTTCAGCAGGCCGGGCAGGAACGCCCACAGCGCGCCGGCAACAAAACCGACCACGACGACGATCGGCACGAGAATCGCTTTCGGCAAATCCAGCGTCAGGCCGACGAAGGTGGCGCAAAATCCGCCAAACAGCATTTGGCCGGATGCCCCGATGTTGAACAGGCCGGTGCGGAAGGCGAAGGCGACGGACAGCCCGGTGAAGATGAGCGGCGTCGCCGTGGCCAGGGTATTGCCGATCCGTTCGATGCTTTTCAGGCCGCCTTCGAACAGATACGTGTAACCGGTCACCGGATTGCTCCCGGTGACGGCCATGAGCAGCGCCCCCGCGATGAGGCCGAACAGGACGGCGAGCAGGGATACGACGGCGTTTTTCATCGGCTTGCGGCCTCCTTCCCGATCCCGGCCATCATCAGACCGATTTCGTTTTCGTTCGTTTCCGCGGCGCTGACGATGCCGATCAGTTCGCCGTTGTTGAGCACGGCGATGCGATCCGACAGGCCGAGGATCTCATCCAGCTCCAAGGACACGAGCAAAACCGCTTTCCCCTTGTTGCGCTGTTCCACCAGCCGCTTGTGAATGTATTCGATGGAGCCGACGTCGAGGCCCCGCGTCGGCTGAACGGCGATGAGCAGAAGCGGGTCCAGCTCCACTTCACGGCCGATGATCGCCTTCTGCTGGTTGCCGCCGGACAGGGAACGGGCTTTCGAGGCGGCGCCTTCGCCGGCCCGCACGTCGAAATCGCGGATGATCCGCTCCGCATGCCCGCGGATTTCTTTGCGCTGCAGCAACCCCCGCCTGGCATACGGCTGCCGGTAATACACTTCCAGAATCATGTTTTCTTCCACGGTATAGTCAAGGACAAGACCGCGTTTTTGCCGGTCTTCGGGAATGTGGGCGATGCCGCTTTCGATCCGCCGGCGCACCGGGTATCGGGTGATGTCCTGCCCGTTGAACCAGATCGTGCCCGATTCCGGTTTCCGCAAGCCCGTCAACGCTTCCACCAATTCGGTTTGGCCGTTGCCTTCGACGCCGGCGATGCCGACGATTTCGCCCCGCCGCACCTCCAGGCTGAACGATTTCAAGCCAGGCACTTTCTTGTTGTTGAGCACCGTCAGGGAATCGATCCGGAGCACCGTCTCTCCGGCCTCGATTTCCGCCTTGTCCACCGTGAAGCTGACGTCGCGGCCGACCATCATTTTCGCCATTTCCGCTTCGCTGGTCGCCGCCACGTCCACCGTGCCGATCCGTTTGCCGCGGCGGATGACGGTGCAGCGGTCGGCCACCGCCTTGATTTCCTTCAGTTTGTGGGTGATCAGGATGATCGATTTTCCTTCCGCCTTCAGGCTTTTCATGATGTCCATCAGATCGCGGATTTCCTGGGGTGTCAGGACGGCGGTCGGTTCGTCGAAAATGAGCACTTCCGCTTCCCGGTACAGCATCTTCAAAATTTCAACGCGCTGCTGCATGCCGACGGAAATATCCTCGATTTTGGCATCGGGGTCCACGTTCAGGCCGTACTGTTTGCTCAGTTCGGCGATCCGCCTGCCGGCCGATTTCGTGTCGTACAACAGCCCTTTGCGCGGCTCGTTGCCGAGAATGATGTTCTCCGTCACCGTAAAGTTGTGGACCAGCTTGAAATGCTGGTGCACCATGCCGATGCCGAGATCGTTGGCCACGTTCGGATTGGAAATTTTCGTCTCCTTCCCGCGGATTTTGATCACGCCGGCATCCGGCTGGTACATGCCAAACAGGATGCCCATCAGTGTCGATTTTCCGGCCCCGTTCTCGCCGAGCAAAGCGTGGATTTCCCCCCGCCTGAGTTGCAGCGTCACGTTGTCGTTGGCGACGATGCCGGGAAACTCTTTGCGGATGCCTAGCATCTCCACAATATGCTCCATGTTCGACCTCCGTCATTTCGTGGATCAGGTTCCAGTGAAAAAGAGGCGGCTCGCACCGCCTCTTTCTTTATTCGACTATTTTATCAAATTTCCTTGCTCGCCCGACACTTTCACTTCACCGTTTTTGACTTTCTCGTACACTTCTTTGACCTTTTGTTCCGTGTCGTCGCTCAGGTTCGGGTTTTCGTCCGGCAACCCGACCCCGTCGTTGGAAGCGTCGAAGGTGAGCGTTTGTCCGCCGGGGAAGCTGTTGTCAAGCTCGGCTTTGATCATGTCGTAGGTGGCCTGGTCGATCTTCTTCGTCGCCGACGTCAGGATGATGGAATTCGTGCCGTCGTAGATGCCTTCGTCATACTGGTCGACGTCAACCCCGATCACCCATACTTCCTTGCCGGTCGAGGCGCGGTTTTTCGCTTCGGTGATGACGCCGACGCCCACGCCGCCGGCCGCCGCGAAAATCGCCTTGACGCCGCGGTCGTACATTTGTGCGGCGATTTGCTGGCCGGCCGCCGTATCGGTGAAGGTTCCTTGATAAACGACGTTTTCCTCTTTGATCGTGATGTTGGTGCCGTAGTTTTCATTGGCGTAGTGAACGCCTTGTTGGAAACCCCAGTTGAACTTTTGCACCGCCGGAATTTCCATGCCGCCGATGAAGCCGACGTCCCCTTCCTTCAGTTCGAGGGCGGTCGCCAGACCGGCCAGAAAGCCGGATTCGTGTTCGGCGAAGTAGATGGCGACGGTGTTTTCCTTGACGTCATAGTTGTAGTTGCCGTCCTGGGGAGCACCGTCAATAATGACGAACTTCGCGTCGGGATATTTCGTTTGCGCCTGGTAGATCGCGGTTTCGAATTTGAAACCCGGCGTGACGATGAATTTGATGCCCGCATCAAACAGGTTGGTGATTTCCTGCATGTATTCCGCTTCCGTTTCGCCCGGAGGTTTCAGGTAACGGGTTTCCAGACCGAAATCTTCCGCGGCCCGCTTGATGCCTTCCCAGGTACCCTGGTTGAACGATTTGTCGTCGATCGTGCCCGAGTCCGTAACCATGCCGACCTTCAAGCCGCCGGATCCGGCGCCCTTGTCGCTGTCGCCCCCGCCGCATGCGGCCAGCAAGGAACCGACCATGGCCAACATCGCCAAAACCCACAATGTTTTCCTGATGCGTTTCAAATGATTGACCTCCCGTTTGAAATGTGGTGTTTCTGATTTCACTATAGGGCCTTGTCCGGTTGTTTTCAATAGCCTTTTTGAGAAAAATAACCAGCGGGCGAATGACCGTGCTTTTCGGAGAACGGCGGCAAAGAAAGCGGATCATTCGGGTGATGCGACCGTCTTTCCGCATATTTCCCCGAAACAACGCTCAATGAAG
>Ga0310827_101032_pt1 | contig 16323 bp, 13 predicted proteins | sample WT_ome_2_FD_201309 | JGI IMG/M metagenome (GOLD analysis project Ga0310827, IMG submission 201309) | Sorghum-adapted microbial communities enriched on wild type (WT) sorghum from Joint BioEnergy Institute, Emeryville, California, United... ... | reverse complement strand
CTTTATCGTTACCTGGAACTTTGTTAACCTTACGGAACCGCCGTATGCGGACCCGCATGTACGGTGGTGTGAGAGGTCGGGGGCTAGCCGCCCCCTCCTACTCGATTGTTTTGGCCATACTTGGACTGTCGCCGAATGCATGATGAAGGAGGAACGATCATGCCGATGGCCGATTTGGACGGAACACGGATCCATTATCACGACGCCGGGGAAGGGCCGGCGATCATTCTCGTGACGCCCCCTCTCCTGACGAAGGCCGTCTTTCGTTATCAGACGGAAGGGCTGTCCGATGCATACCGGGTGATCACCTTCGACGTTCGCGGTCACGGGCGGTCCGAACGGTCCCATGCACCGGTCGATTATTCGCGGATCAACGAAGACATCGTCCGGCTGATGGATGTCCTCGGCATCCGCAAGGCGTTCGTCGGCGGCTATTCCACCGGCGCGGGGGTGGCCCTCGACGCGCTGCTCGCCCGCCCGGAACGTTTTTACGGTGGGATTGTGCTGTCCGGCTTGCCGGAATTCGGCGATTTTTACAATCGGGCGCGCCTCTGGGCGGCGAAACGGATGTGCAACATGCGCACCAAAAAGGTGTTGGCCTGGGCCGTCTGCCGCGGAAACGCCGATTGCCCGGAGACGCACGACCGGCTGTTCCGGGAAGCGATGCGGGGCGATCCCGAAAACTGGCTCCACTATTATGCGGCAAGCGGTGAATACCGGTGCACGGCGCAGCTCGGCCGCATCCACCATCCGGTGCTGCTCGTCTACGGCGGGAAGGACCGCAGTTTCCACCGCTATGCCCGCCTCCTGAAACGGGAATTGCTGCAGGCGGAGCTCAACATGGTGGAAGGCGTTTCCCATCAATTGCCGACGAAAGCGCCCGAAGCGGTCAACGGACTGATCCGCCAATTCGCGGCACGGGTGCTTCCGCGGGTTGCGGCGGATCGATCCGATTGACCGATGCCCCGATACCCGCCGAACGAAAATCGTGTCCGCACCACGCCGCGAGTTGTGATAGAATAGGGACACGAGCGACGTGAACGGACGGTGCGAAGGCTTGTGAGATTGGGCAATCCCCTGTTTTATACGGAAAATCATCGTTTTGCGGTTTATCGGGATTTCTCGCTGGGGCCGGCCGACGGAAAAATGTTGACCGTTGCCTATCAGCCGATGGTCGGCGCGGCGGCGGCCGGCTTGTATTTGCTGCTCATGCAGCAGTTGCCCGCCGAGCGCACCGGGTGGTCCCCGCTAGAATTGCAGCGGAAACTGTTCCAGGGGCTGGCCCTGGAGCCGAACCCGGACGGGCGCGCGCTGTTGGCCCGTTGCTGTTCCCTGCTGGAAGCCGTCGGGCTCATGCGCACGGAAACCGCGGAAAATCCGGATACGGAAGAACTGGTCTACGTATACCGGATGTACCCGCCGCTCAAACCCGCCGACTTTTTTGCCACGGAGCACCTTCGTCTGCTGCTGCGCGACAAGATCGGGGACAATGCGGTGAACGCCCTGATGGGTGAACTCGTGTCGGACAAGCCGGCGGAACTCGCGGACCCGTATTTGATCCGCAAGGAAGTGACCGTTCCCTTCTATGAAGTGTTCACGCTGGCCGGGAAGGCGGAAGAGGCGACGGGCATGATCCGCGCCGTTTCGGGAATCGCGGCCGGAATCGGGGACGCAGCGCCGCTTCCGCCCGTGCGTTTCACCTACGAGCAGATCATCAGCCGCGTGCCGAGAACGTCGCTGAACCGGCGGCACGTGGAGCGGCTCGCGGAAGAACCGGACGTCATTGCGAAAATCAATTATTATGCCGACAAATACGGCCTGACGTTGACGAACGTCGCCGAAGTGCTGGATTTCGACGGCGTGTTCGACGCGCTGGGCAAGTGGGATGAACGGATTTTCGAACGACAGGCGGAGCTCATCTATCTGCAGCGCTACAAACACGAGGAGCAGCTGGCCGTCCGCCTGGCGGCCATGGAAGAGACTGCGGCGGCTTCCGCCATGTCGGATTCCGGCGCCTCCGGCACGGCAGCCGGTTTCGCTCCCGGCAGTTCCCCGCAGAAGGCGGTTTCTGCCGGCGGCGGGCATGGAGAAGCCGCGCCGGAAACGGACGCCCTGCTGGCCGTGCCGGACCGGCTGAAGGACAAGCTGGACATTGTGTCCTACAACGCGCTGTTGAAGCAAAAACCGTACACGATGGTGCTTGAACTGTTCATCGGGACGCCGAAAGTGATGGGCGAGACGAAGGAAATGTTCCGCAAACTGAACATTTTGTACCGCTTTCCCGATGAAGTGTTGAATGCGCTCATCCACTATATGCAAGTCAACGAGAAGCCGTGGAACGAATCGTACATCAACAAGGTGGCCGCCAGCCTGCAGGCCCGGCAAGTCCGCACCTACGAGCAGGCCGTCCGCTATTTCAACGCGGAGCGGCGGGCATCCCCGGAGCGCCGGGAAACCGGGGGCAAGGGCGCGTCCCGTCCCGCGGGACAAATCCGGACGGGAGGCAAGGGGAAACCGCGGCTGCCCGTCTATCAGGCGCCGTCGGGCAAATTGGCCGACGACGCCAGGCAGGAGCTTGAAGAGATCGTCAAATATTTGGAAGGCCAGTCGTGAAACAAGGGGGTGAACGGATGGATTCGCTGTCGGACGTGCTGAAAAACATGCCCTTCGCCGGAAGCTTAGGCCAGGTGGAGGAGAAGAAACGGAAACTGTTGGAACATCCGCAAATCCGCAAGCTCATCGCGGAGCACCCGGAATTGACCGGGGAGACGATTCGCCTGAACCTGCCGCGGCTTTACCAGTTTGCCACGGAATACGACAACTGTGCGGCGTGTCCGGGGCTGGACCTGTGTCCCAACGATTTCACCGGACATTACACGCGTCTCACCGTGGAAGAAGCGGGCGGGCTGCCGCAAATCGTCGATCGCAAAGTGCCGTGCCGCAAATGGAAAGCCCGGCGGACGGAAATGGAACTCCGGCACAAAATCAAAAGCTTTTACGTGGACGAGCAGCTGCTTCGCCGCAACTACCAGCCGAGCGAAATTGCCTCCCTCGATCCGGAGCGGGAAAGTGCCGTGCTGCAAATCGGTTCCTACATCCGGCGGACGCGGGAACAAGGGTTGCAGGCGAAAGGGCTTTATCTGGTCGGCCATTTCGGCACGGGAAAAACGTTCCTGATGGGGTACATGCTCAGCGAACTGGCCAAATCCGGCTACACGGGCGTCATCGTCTACATGCCGGATTTCGTGGAAGAACTGAAAGGGATGTTCGGGCAGCCGGAGCAGCTGAAAGAGACGATCGACCTGATGAAGGAAACGGATTTGCTCGTGTTCGACGACATCGGGGCGGAAAACGTGAACCCCTGGTTCCGCGACCACGTGCTTGGCTCGATTCTCAATTACCGGATGAACCGCAAGCCGACTTTCTACACGTCCAACCATGATCTGGACCGCCTGCAGGAGCATTACAGCTTCACGGCGAAGGAAGGGGAAGAAGCGGAGCGGGGCGAGCGTCTCATGGAGCGCATCCGGCCGTTCGTGGATGTGGTGGCGGTCGGCGGCGTGAACAAACGGGGGATGTTCGGCACGTGACGGAAGGGGAGAGCCTGCTGCTTCCGCATGGCATTCGCGTCACGCCCGCATGGACGACCAACGAAGAAAGCCCCTGCCGGTTCCGGCGAGGGGCTTTGTCGCGCGCGCAATCATTTCAGGGCGAGTTCGATGGCCGTGAAGATGCCCGCCACGACGAGCATGAACACAAACATGGCGCCGAAGCCGACGGCCGTGTCCATCATGTCGTTGCGCGGTTCCTCGATGATGTGTTGTTCGGGATGGTTGGCATTTTCCATGGCAACGGTCCTCCTGTTGATTCCTGCAAACGTGCGTTATCGCACGGCATGACATGGTTGCTGTAAATGAGTATACCAAACTTGCGCCGGGATGCAAAGGATTCGGGCGATGGTTCGGATTAGGTTTTTCCGCGGTTTTGTGTTATACTCATAGTTGCATGTATGTTTTCTTTTCAAAGTTTACATGAACGGGAGCGTGTAACGATGGCCATCGTGAACATCACCGACCAGTCTTTCCAAAGCGAAGTGGAAAGCCAAAAAACCGTCATCGTCGATTTTTGGGCGCCGTGGTGCGGCCCTTGCAAAATGATCGCGCCGGTTTTGGAGGAACTGGATGCGGAAATCGGTTCCCAGGTCAAAATCGCCAAGCTGAACGTGGATGAAAATCCGGATGCTCCGGCCCGGTTCGGCGTCATGAGCATTCCGACGCTGATCATCTTCCAGGACGGCCAGCCGGTGGACAAGATTATCGGCTTCCAGCCGAAAGACGCATTGAAAAACGTCGTCAGCCGTTACATGAGCTGACGGCTGCCGGGGATACCGCTTCCGGATCAAGGCCGGAATGCAAGCGGGCGGAGCAATCCGTCCGCTTTTTTTGTGCCGCAAAGCGGGCTTCTTTACGCGTTTCCCGGCGATCGTCTACAATGGAATGGCGGCGATCGGTGAAGGACGGACCGGTCGGCAAGCTTTGCGCAAGACGTGACGCCCATAACAGGTTCGGGCGGACGATGCCGGGGGAAAGGAGAAGGGTGATGGAGAACCGTGCGGAAGAGGAGCGCGTGAAGGCGCACATCCGGAACAAGCTGGCGCTCGTGCCGGAACAACCGGGATGTTACCTGATGAAAGACAAGGATGGCAAAATCATTTACGTCGGCAAGGCGAAGGTGCTCCGCAACCGGGTGCGTTCCTATTTTTCCGGCAGCCATGACACGAAAACCCAGCTGCTCGTTTCGGAAATTGCCGATTTCGAATACATCGTGGTCAAAAGCAACCTGGAATCGCTCATCCTGGAAAGCAACCTGATCAAACAGCATCGTCCCCGCTTCAACGTGAAGCTCCGGGACGACAAATCGTACCCCTACATCAAAATCACGAACGAGCGACACCCCCGTCTGGAAGTGACGCGGCGGTACGTCAAGGACAGCGGCAAGTATTTCGGCCCGTATCCGAACGCCTTCGCCGCCCAACAAACGAAAAAACTGCTGGACCGCCTGTATCCGCTCCGCAAGTGCAAGACGCTGCCGGACAAGGTGTGCCTGTATTACCATCTCGGCCAGTGTCTCGCGCCTTGCGTCCATGACGTGGACGAGAAGGAAAACGAGCGGATGGTGGCGGAAATCACCCGTTTTCTGGGCGGCGGGCACGAGGACGTGGTGAAAGAGCTGGAGGCCCAGATGGCGGAGGCGGCGGAAAAACTCGAGTTCGAACGGGCCAAGGAGTACCGGGATTTGATCCGGCACATCGGCGAAGTCATGGAAAAGCAGACGATCACCGTGCACGACTTCACGGACCGGGACATTTTTGGCTTTGCGACGGACAAAGGCTGGATGGGCGTGCAGGTGCTGCACATGCGAACGGGCAAACTGATCGAGCGGCACGCTTTCCTGTTTCCCTATTACGGTGATGAGCAGGACGATTTTCTGTCCTTCGTCACCCAGTTTTACACCGACCATCCGGCGCTGCCGAAGGAAGTGCTGCTGCCGGTGAAGGATGCCGACGAAGAAATCGCCGCCCTGGCGGGGTGGCTCGGGGTGAAGGTAATCACGCCGAAGCGGGGGCCGAAGCGGGAAATGGTGGACGGCGCGGTGAAGAACGCCCGCATCGCCCTGGAGGAAAAATTCCGCCTGATGGAGAGAGATGCGGAGCGGAGCGTCAGGGCCGCCGACAATTTGGCCGCGTTCCTCGGGCTCAAGTCCGCCCGCCGCATCGAAGCGTTCGACAACTCCAACATCCACGGGACGAACCCGGTTTCGGCGATGGTGGTGTTCATCGACGGGAAGCCGGCCAAAAGCGAATACCGCAAGTACAAAATCCGCACAGTGGAGGGTCCGGACGATTACGAATCGATGCGGGAAGTTGTCCGGCGCCGCTACGAACGGGCGCTCAAGGAAGGGCTGGAACTGCCCGACCTGATCGTCATCGACGGCGGCAAAGGGCACATCGCCGCGGCCATGGACGTGCTTGAAAACGAACTCGGGCTGTACATTCCCGTCTGCGGGCTGGCGAAGGACGACCGGCACAAAACCGCGCAGCTGCTCGTCGGCGATCCGCCGGAGCCGGTGTCGCTTCCCCGCGACAGCCAGGAGTTTTACCTGCTCCAGCGCATCCAGGAGGAGGTGCACCGATTCGCCGTCACGTTCCACCGCCAGGTGCGTTCCAAATCGATGATCGAGTCGAGGCTGGACGCCATTCCGGGCATCGGGCCGAAGCGCCGCAAAAAACTGCTCGCCCATTTCGGTTCCCTGAAAAAAATCAAAGAGGCCCGAATCGAAGATTTCAGGCCTCTCGGCATCGGCGACAAACTGGCGGAAACGATCCTGCGGACGTTGAACGAACCGGATCAGCCCTGACGGGGCAGGATCCGGTTCGTGACGATGTTTGCCCGCGGCCGGCGTTACGGTTTGAGCGGCACGCCGGTTTTGCCGCGCGACCGCATGCGTCCGGAAAGCAATGCGGCGATGTACGCGGCCGCGATCGGCGTGGCGATGTACAGGAGACCGGTCAGCCAGCCGTGGATGCCGTTCATCCAAAGATCGATGCTCATCCACAGCAAATCCACCGCGGCATGGGCAAAAATGGCGGCCATCAGCCCGTGGCGCAGGAACAGCCAGGAAAAGACGAGCCCGAGGATCGTCACCTCGATCAATCGCGTGTAAACGGGATAGACCGAGTATCCGACATGCGCGGCGCCCCACAGGAAGCTGGCGAGGAGTGCCGCCGGCACAATGGAAAACAGCGGGTTCAGGAACAGCGGTTTTCCGGTCAGCCGGTGGACGAGGCGCCAAAACTGCCTCAGCGGCATGGTGAATGCGGCGATGGCAAACAACCGGTAGATGGCTTCCTCGGAAATGGCCGCCGCCCAGGCGAGGAGCGGATACAAGCCGGGAAACAGCTGGTTTCGGATGTCGATCAGCGGATCGGCGGATTGCCAGACGCCGAATTTCCAATAGCCGATGGAAAGGACGACGGCCTGGACGCCAAGGATGATGCCGGCGTATGCGTAGCCGATCCAGACGCTGCGTTTGGATGCCGGGGCGAAGGAATCGTCCCGCATGGGCGGCCACAACCGGAACCCCATCCGATGCCAGAGCCCTTCGCCGGCCACCAGAGTGATCCAGATGACGGCGGCTTCCAGCATGTAGACGAACAGCTGGAACAGGACGGCGAACAGGGCGCCGCCCCATTCGAACGGCATTTCGATGCGCAGGGCGGGATACAGGCCCGCCGTATAGACGGCAATCGGGATGAAATAGGCTAGGGTCAGCCAGACGCCGCGGCCGAAGGCCATGTCTTTCCGAAAGACGGCGGCGAGCACGACGGCGGCGATGCCCAGCAAAAAAATGACAACGAGGGAAGACATGGAGACGAGCGCTCCCGTCAGCTTGTATTCCTCCAGCAGCGAGACGATCGACCACGGCGCTTCCACGTAAGGTACGACGGACATGACGCGGTCGCCGGCCATGATCACCTCCAACCGGTAAAGGAGCTCGCCGACGGATTCCCGGTGGGTGAACCACACCGTTTCGTCGTCCGGCATTTCGGCCTCGAATTCGTCGGCATTGTAGCCTAGCGCCGCGATGGCCGATTCGGCCGACCCGTACGCCTGCGCTTCCGCAGCTTCGGAAATCCACGTGTCCCAGCCGATGACGCGGGCTTCTTCCGCCGCCACATAGACGATCAGCCGGAAGTCGCCCGCGCCATTCGTCACTTCCACGCGAAAAAATTCAAACGGGGCCATCGGCCATACGTCTGCGGGATCGGTTTCCGGCATTTCCTTGCTCAAGTATCCGGTGGCGGGGGAATTGGCATCGAACATGGCGAACGCCTGCCAGTCGCCGCCGCCGATCAGCCGTTCGGCGAACGTCACGGCTGCCCGTTCGGCTTCCCCGCGCGTCGTCCGTGCAACATCGGGTGCCTCATATTCCCCGCCGTCGCCCGACGGCGTAAAGTTCAGCACGATGAACAGCGCCAAGCCGGCCAGAAAGGCGGTCCAGAGCGCGAGTTTGTTGCGGGCGGTAGACATGCCATCGATCCTTTCTTTCTCAACCTTTCGAAATCGGGCATCCGGTGCCGTGCGGATGCGCCCCTATCAATGTACCACAATTTGGGTTTCGATGGGGTGCGGCATTTCCCGCGGAAGCGCATGACGCCATCCGGACGGCGTCCGGCAGGCGGGAACGGGCGTATCTTGCGATCGCCGGGGCATCCGTCCGGGGCCGGAGAAGGCGTCATCCGGCGCATGGCCGCGTCCGGAACGGGGGAACATGTTGCCAGCGCGGCCGTTCCAAGCCGGCAGGCGCTTGCCGCTTTCGGGCCATCACGTCCGGGAGTGGTCGGCAAATTGCTGCCTGGCGAGCGTGATGAACCGTTCCGCCGTTTCCTTCACGTTGCGGCCCTCCGGCCGGATGAGGGACGTCGTCCGCACGGTTTGCTTCAGCTCCTCCAGATCGAGCCGGATGAGCCCGTTGTCTTCCAGCACGATGGGCCGGAGATACGATTTGGGGAGCAGGGTAACCGCCCGGCAGCTGTCCAGCAGGCGCAAGATCGCTTCAAAGGAGTCGATTTCCATCTTGACCAGCGGATCGATGCCGTACCGTTCGAACCATTCGTCCGTCAGGGAACGGAACCAGGTGCCCTTCGAAAATAGGATCATCGGCAGGCCGCGGACATCGTCCAGGCGCAGGGTGGTTTTGCGGGCCAGCGGATGGTGGCGGGGCACGACCAGGCTCAAATGATCGTCAAAAAGGGGGACGCAGACGATGGTCGGTTCTTCGATCCGTGCGGCGATGAGCCCCACGTCCACTTTCCGCTCCTTGACCATGGCCACGATTTCGTGGGTTTTTCCGGTGACGGCGGTAATGTCCGTGTCCGGCTCGGCGGCGGTGAAGGCGGCGATCAGATCCGGCAACGTGGCCTGCAGCGTCGTCAGGCTGGCGCCGACGGTGAGCGTGCTCCGGCCGGACGCGCCCCATTCGCTGAACGCCTGGCGATAGCGCCGCTCCAGCCTGCGTTCCTCCAGGGCAAATCGGTACAGCATGTCGCCGGCGGGCGTCATGTGCAGCCGTTTGCCGATCCGGTCAAACAGCTTCAGGCCGACCTCGTCTTCAAGCGCCCGGAGGTGGCGCGACAAGGCCGGCTGGGAAACGTTGAGGCGGCGGGCGGCGCGGTTCAGGCTTTGCTGTTCCACGATTTCGGCGAAGTAGGACAATTTTGTGAACATGGCTTGGCACTCCGTTTCTCTTATGCAAATATCTTATAAAATATTATAAAAGATTAGTACTTCCATTATAAGCGATTCGGGGGTAATATGAGATATGTCATAAGGAAAAGCGCGTTTCGTGAAAGGTTATCAAAAATTTGTGGGAGGATACTCTAGAATGGCCGGAAACTCGTTCTACTATCGCAAGATCCACTCGCTGCTCGGCGTCATTCCCATTGGTGCCTTCCTGCTCGAGCATTTCCTGACCAACTGGAAATCGACGAAGGGCAATGAAGCGTACATCGACGGGGTCTTGTGGCTGCACAACATTCCATTCCTGCTTCTGCTCGAGATTTTCTTCATCTGGCTGCCGCTCGTGTATCACGGCATTTACGGCCTCTACCGCGTCTTCATCTCGAAGAACAACGTCGGGCGCTACAACTACGGCCGCAACTACATGTTCATGTTGCAGCGTGTAACCGGTGTCATCACCTTCGTGTTCATCGTCTGGCATACGTGGGAAACCCGGTGGCAGGTTGGGCTCGGCAACGTTGAAGTGACCGATCTCGGCGTGCTGATGCACGAAATTTTCTCCAATCCCGTTAACTTCGCCCTTTATGTCATCGGCATCGTGGCGGCTTCGTTCCATTTGTGCAACGGGATGTGGGCATTCCTGATCAACTGGGGCATCACCATCGGTCCCCGCGCACAGCGCATCTCGTCCTACGTGTGGACGGTGGCGTTCTTCCTCGTGGCGGGCCTCGGCATTTGGGCCATGACCGGTTTCATCAGCGACGATTTCTTCAGCAAGGGGGTAGCTGCACTTGGCTAACGAAAAGGTTATTGTGGTCGGCGGCGGTCTTGCCGGCTTGATGGCGACAATCAAGGTGGCCGAAGCGGGCGGCCATGTTGAACTGTTTTCCTTCGTGCCCGTCAAACGGTCCCACTCCGTGTGCGCCCAGGGCGGCATCAACGGTGCCGTCAACACGAAGGGCGAGGGCGATTCGCCGTGGGAACATTTTGACGACACGATTTACGGCGGCGACTTCCTGGCCAACCAGCCTCCGGTCAAGGCGATGTGCGAGGCGGCGCCGGGCATCATCCACCTGATGGACCGGATGGGCGTCATGTTCAACCGGACGCCGGAAGGGTTGCTCGATTTCCGGCGGTTCGGCGGCACGAAACATCACCGTACCGCGTATGCCGGCGCAACGACGGGCCAGCAGCTCCTGTACGCGCTGGATGAGCAGGTGCGCCGCCACGAGTCGAACGGCCGGGTGGACAAGTACGAACATTGGGAGTTCCTGTCCGTGGTGCTGGACGAGTCGGGCGTCTGCCGCGGCATCGTCGCCCAGGACCTGCGCAGCATGGAAATTCGCACGTTCCGGTCGGATGCGGTCATCCTGGCCACCGGCGGACCGGGCATCATTTTCGGCAAAACGACGAACTCCGTCATCAACACGGGCACGGCTGCCAGCGCCGTCTACCAGCAGGGCGCCTGCTACGCCAACGGCGAGTTCATCCAGATTCACCCGACGGCCATTCCGGGCGACGACAAGCTGCGCCTCATGTCGGAATCGGCGCGGGGCGAAGGCGGCCGCATCTGGACGTACAAGGACGGCAAACCGTGGTACTTCCTTGAAGAGAAATACCCGGCTTACGGCAACCTGGTGCCGCGGGACATCGCCACCCGGGAAATTTTCCACGTCTGCGTGGACCTGAAACTGGGCATCAACGGCGAAAACATGGTGTATTTGGACCTGTCCCACAAAGATCCGAAGGAACTGGACGTCAAGCTGGGCGGCATCATCGAAATCTACGAAAAGTTCATGGGCGACGACCCGCGGAAAATTCCGATGAAAATTTTCCCGGCGGTCCACTACTCCATGGGCGGCCTGTGGGTGGACTACGACCAGATGACGAACATTCCCGGCCTGTTCGCGGCCGGCGAGTGCGATTACCAATATCACGGTGCCAACCGGCTCGGCGCCAACTCGCTCCTGTCGGCGATTTTCGGCGGCATGGTGGCGGGCCCGAAGGCGATCGAATACGTTCGCGGCCTGAACCGGTCGGCGGAAGACGTTTCCGACCGTTACTTCGAGCAGGAGAAGAAACGGCAACAGGAAAAATACGACGCGATCCTGCGCATGGACGGTTACGAGAACCCGTACAGCCTGCACAAGGAACTCGGCGAGTGGATGACGAACAACATGACCGTCGTCCGCTACAACGACAAGCTGAAACAGACGGACGAAAAAATCCAGGAACTGATGGAGCGCTACAAAAAGATCAACATCAACGACCAATCGAACTGGAACAACCAGGCGGCTTCGTTCACCCGGCAATTGTGGAACATGTTCGAGCTTGCCCGCGTGATGACGATCGGCGCGTTGCTCCGCAACGAAAGCCGCGGCGCGCATTACAAACCGGAGTTCCCGGAACGCGACGATGAAAACTTCCTGAAAACGACGAAGGCGAAATATACGCCGGACGGCCCGTCCATCGAGTACGAAGATGTGGACATTTCGCTCATTCCGCCGCGCAAACGGGATTACACGGCAGACAAGAAGAAAGGAGCGTAACGTGCCATGGCTGTCGCCGAAAAAAGTACGAAGACGGTCAGGCTGATCGTCACCCGCCAGGACGGGCCGGACGAAAAGCCGTACACCGAAGAATTTGAAATTCCGTACCGCCCGAACATGAACGTGATCGGCGCCCTGATGGAAATCCAGCGCAATCCGGTCAATGCCAAAGGCGAGAAAACGTCGCCCATTGTCTGGGAATCCAATTGTCTGGAAGAAGTGTGCGGCGCCTGCTCGATGGTGATCAACGGCAAGCCGCGGCAATCGTGCACGGCGCTGATCGACAAGCTGGAACAGCCGATCCGGCTCGAGCCGATGAAGACGTTCCCGGTCGTCCGGGACCTGATCGTCGACCGCCAGCGCATGTTCGACGCGCTCAAGCGGGTGAAGGCGTGGATTCCGATCGACGGCACCTACGACCTCGGCCCCGGGCCGCGCATGCCGGAGTCGAAACGGCAATGGGCTTATGAGCTGTCCAAATGCATGACGTGCGGCGTTTGCCTCGAAGCTTGCCCGAACGTCAATGACCGCAGCTCGTTCATCGGTCCGTCGGCGATTTCCCAGGTCCGCCTGTTCAACGCCCATCCTACGGGTGCCATGCACGCCGAAGAACGGCTGGAAGCCCTGATGGAAGACGGCGGCCTCGAAGGTTGCGGCAACTCGCAAAACTGCGTGCGCTCGTGCCCGAAGGGCATTCCGCTCACCACGTCCATCGCCGCCATGAATCTGGAAACGACGCGCCACATGTTCCGCAAGTGGCTGCTCACCTGATCGTTTTTCCTCGAAGGAGCGTCCCCCGCACGACGGTTATCCGTCCGACGGGGGACGCTTTTTTTTGCGTATGAGGGGCAGCACGATTCGTCTTTTCATGAGGCGGAGCGAATTTTTTCGTCTTTGGATTCATTTTTTTCTTTACGGATCGCCGGGGATTTGATAAATTTTTTTTATATACCGGATCATGTCAGGAAAATGCAAGGGAAGTGAGGTTGGGGCAGCATGAATATCAACCAGTTGGAAACGCTAATTACGATTTCCAAAACGCTCAGCTTCCGCAAGGCGGGAGAGTTGCTCAATCTGACCCAGCCGGCCGTATCCGCCCAGATCAAAAGTCTGGAAGACGAATTCAAGACGGTGCTCGTCGATCGCAACCAACCCGTCACGTTGACGGACAGCGGCAAAGTGTTTCTGGAACACGCGAAAAAAATCGTGCAGATCGTGGAGGATTTGAAGGCAAGGCTCGCCGATCTGGAACAAACGCCCCAGGGTCACATCGTGCTCGGCACGACGACCTCCATTGCCATGCAAATTTTGCCGCGGGTGCTGGCCTATTTCCAAAACCAGTATCCCCACATCAAAACGACGATTTTGTCCATGACTTCCACCCAAATCATGTCCAACGTGGAGAACGGAACGGTGGACATCGGCATCGGCTACCTGACCGAGAAGTCGCCGAACCTGGAAACGTCCGTGCTCTATTATGACACCTTCGAGCTGGTCGTTTCGCCGAAGCATTTTCTGGCGGGCAAAGACCATCTGTCGTTTGAGGAACTGAAGGACGTTCCCCTCATCACGATGACGCCGGAGACGGTTGCCCGCGTATTCATGGACCAGACGTTCAGCAAACTGGGCATCAAACCGCAAATCGTCATGGAGCTGTCCAGCAGCGAGGAAGTGAAGCGAATGGCGGAGCTGAACATGGGCGCGGCCATCGTTTCCAAGCTGTCGGTGACCGAGGAAGTGAAGCGGGGCACGCTGAAAATCATTCCGGTGCGGGAACTGGAAATCATGCATCCGGTGGGCATCATCTACAAAGCCGGCCGCTACCTGAATTCGGCCATGCAGCAGTTTTTGCGGGATTTGAAGGGGATTCCGGAAGAGCGGTTCGTCGGAACAGAGTAAGGTAAGAACGCGGGGGCGTCCTGGCGGCCATCCCGTCCGTAGCGGGAACCGTCCCGGAACTTCCGCCGGGGACGGGCCCGGCAACTTGCCGCCGGCGGAGAGCAGCGAAAAGCGAGAGACAAAGGGAGACAACCGGCGTGAACGGCTCCCGAGGAGGAGGAGACAACCCGTGAAGTTCGATTTCCACACCCACCATGCGCGATGCGGCCATGCCGACGGCAACCTGCGGGATTACATCGAAGCCGCCCTGCGCGAAGGGCTTGAGATGATCGGCCTGTCCGACCATTCGCCCTATTTCGGCGATTCGCGCGACCACGCGGAGCCGGGCATCGCGATGGCCAAAAGCGAATTTCCCCGCTACGTGGAAGAAGTGTTGGCGCTCAAGAAGGAATATGCCGGCAAAATCGAGGTGTTGCTGGGTGTGGAGTCCGACTATTTTCCGGAACACGCCGAAACGTATCGCCGGGAATACTTGCGCTATCCGTTTGACTATGTCATCGGTTCCGTCCATCAGGTGCTCGGCGTGAGCATTTTTAACAAAAACCGCTGGAAGAAGCTGAATACGGCGCAGCGGATCGAAGTCAAGGAAGCCTATTACCGGATGATCGCGGAGTCGGCCAAATGCGGCATGTTCGACGTGCTCGGGCATATCGACGCGATGCGGGGCAATTTCCCCGAGTTCGGCGAAATTCCGGCGGAGAAGGCCGTGCGCGAAGCGCTCCGGACGATCGCCGAATGCGACGTTGCCATCGAAATCAACACATCGGGCAAAACCAAACTGTGCGGCGGATGGTACCCGGCGGACGACCTGCTCGAGTGGGCGCTGGAACACGGCGTGAAGGTGACCTTCGGTTCCGATGCCCATACGCCTTCCCGGGTCGGCGACGAATTTGCCCAGGTGGCCCGGAGGCTGAAGGACATCGGTTTCAAGGAGTGGGCGGTGTTTCGCGGACGGGAGCGGTTCATGGTGCCGATCGAGGCTTAAGCGGGCCGGGACCAGTGCGTGCGGTTCGCCCGGGAGGAGATCCGGCGTATCCCGCCACTTCGGCGGAACGGATCAACGGATGCGAATGCCGCGCCGAGCCCTCAACCGACCGATCCGACCAACGGACAAAAAAAGCGGCCAGCCCGTCGTTCGGGTTGGCCTTTCATTTGGTTATATTGAAAAGGGGGGTCTTGACTCTTACTATAGCGGAGAAAGATTATGGACGGATAACAGCAATATTTCATTTTTGTAACAAAACCAAGATGGAAAGGATTCTCACCGCAACATGTGGAAATAAAGGAGGGTCGGTTTGTCGAAAAAAGAAAGGGGCGGTCCTGTGGACAAAAAAGCGGTGCGAAGCTGGCTGATGTATGACTGGGCAAATTCGGCCTTCGTCACGACGATGGTGGCGGCGGTGCTGCCGGTTTTTTATTTTGACGTGGCGGCCAAAGGATTGGCGGATTACGAAGCAGCGAGCTACTGGAGCTTCTCCCAGTCCGCGGCGATGGTGCTGGTGGCGCTGATGGCGCCTTTTCTCGGTGCGGTGGCCGACCTGTCCGGACGCAAACTGCAGTTTTTGCGGGTGTTCGCCTGGCTCGGGATAACGGCGACGGCGCTGTTCGTCCTGGTTGGGGAAGGTGACTGGCTGCTTGCATCCGTCCTGTTCATCGCCGGCCAGTTCGGGTTTTCCGGCGGGAACACGTTTTACGATTCGATGCTGACGGATTTGGTGCCGCCGGACAAACGGGACATGGTGTCGTCCAGAGGATACGCCATCGGTTATCTGGGCGGCGGGTTGCTGCTCGCGGTCAACCTTCTGATGATCATGAAACCGGGCTGGTTCGGCCTCGGGAGCACGCTGCACGGCACGTATCTTTGCTTCCTGTCCGTGGCGGCATGGTGGTTTTTGTTCTCCCTGCCGATTTTCCGGAACGTCGGACCGTTCATGCCGAAAGCGACGGTAAACCTTTCCGCGGGGAAATACGCCGCCGCCGGATTCGGCCGGCTGATGCGCACGTTCCGCAACATCAGGAGCTTTCCGGAATTGGTGAAATACTTGATCGCCTTCTGGCTGTTCAACGACGGGATCAACACGGTCATCACGATGGCGACGATGTACGGGAAAACGATCGGCATCGGCACGAACGACCTGATCGCCGCGCTGCTTATCACCCAGTTTGTCGGGTTTCCGTGCACCCTGTTGTTCGGCCGGATGGCGGAGCGGATCGGATCGAAGCAGGCGCTGTACATTTCCCTCGCCATCTATGCGATTATCATCTCCCTCGGCTATTTCATGACGTCGGCGCTGCACTTCTATTTGTTGGCGATCGTGGTCGGGTTTGTGCAGGGCGGCAGCCAGGCGGTGGCCCGTTCCATCTTCAGCCGGCTCGTGCCGAAGCGGCAGTCGGCGGAATTTTTCGGCTTCCTCAGCGTGTCCAGCAAGCTGTCCTCCAGCTTCGGCCCGTTCGTCTTCGGGCTCGCCAGCACACTGTTCAAATCGAGCCGGATGGGCATCCTGGCGCTCTTGGTTTTCATCATCGGCGGCATGGTCATGCTCATGTTCGTCAATCTGGAGAAGGGCGGTCGCGAA
>Ga0310827_101031_pt1 | contig 16383 bp, 8 predicted proteins | sample WT_ome_2_FD_201309 | JGI IMG/M metagenome (GOLD analysis project Ga0310827, IMG submission 201309) | Sorghum-adapted microbial communities enriched on wild type (WT) sorghum from Joint BioEnergy Institute, Emeryville, California, United... ... | reverse complement strand
TTTCCCGGTCCAACCCGGCTTTGGCAATCTCCTCGCGGAGAATGGCGTCGGATTCCCGAACAATCTCCAGCTTCTCTTCGGTTACCTCGCCGAGTACGCGGATGGCCAGTCCCGGGCCGGGGAACGGCTGCCGCCAGACAATTTCATCCGGCAGGCCGCACTCGCTGCCGACCTTGCGCACTTCGTCCTTAAACAGCGTTTTGAGCGGCTCGACCAGCTCGAATTTCATCTCCTCCGGGAGGCCGCCCACGTTATGGTGGGACTTGATCGTTTGAGCCGTCGCCGTTCCGCTCTCCACGATGTCCGTATACAGCGTCCCCTGGGCCAGGAAAGCGAAATCGCCCAGCCGGCCGGATTCCTCTTCAAAGACGCGAATAAATTCGGTGCCGATAATTTTCCGCTTCCGTTCGGGATCGTCAACCCCGGTCAGCCTGGCCAAAAACCGCTGCCTGGCGTCAACCTTGACGACCTTCATTTCAAATTTGCCGGCGAAGGTCTCCATAACGCTCTCGGCCTCGCCTTTACGCAAAAGTCCGTGGTCGATGAACATGCAGGTCAGCTGGTCCCCGACCGCTTTGTGGATCAGCACTGCCACGACGGAAGAATCGACGCCGCCGCTCAGGGCGCACAGCACTTTGCGGTCTCCCACCTGCGCACGGATGTCGCGGACGGCATCCTCCACAAACGTTTCCATGCTCCAGTTTCCCTCGCATCCGCAAATTTCATACATAAAATTGCGGATCATTTCGTTTCCGTTCACCGAGTGGCGCACTTCGGGATGGAACTGCACCGCATACATCCGCCGCTCCGGATGGCTCATCGCGGCGATCGGGGCATGCCCGGTGCTTGCATGTCGGACGAAGCCCGGCGGCAGTTCCACGACATGGTCGCCGTGGCTCATCCAGACGAGCTGGTGCGGCTCCATCCCGGCGATCAGGGGACAATCGGTCTCAAACACGACATCCGCTTTGCCGTACTCGCGCTTGCCGGCCTTCTCCACCCTCCCCCGCAGCTGGTGGGCCATCAGCTGCATTCCGTAGCAAATGCCCAGGATCGGCACGCCCATCTCGTAAACGGCCGGATCCACCATAGGGGCATCCTCGCCGTACACACTCGACGGACCTCCGGAGAAGACAATTCCCTTCGGGGCCAGCTCGCGGATTTTTTCAACCGGCGTGTTGTACGGCAGCAGTTCGCTGTAGACGCCGAGATCGCGGATCCGGCGGGCGATAAGCTGGTTATACTGGCCGCCGAAGTCCAGCACGACAATGATTTCGTTGGGCTTGATCATGGAATCCTCCTATCCGGCTGTTCGCTCAGAACAGCTTCGCTTCATAAGCATAAGCTTCCTCCGGGGAAGCCTCCCCCGGGAGAAGCGCCGCAACGCCGGAAAACAGGGCATGGGCGCAAGAAGAACCCCGCCCCGGCAGGCGCCCCAGGCTGCCGCCGCATTGGCCGTTCTTCCGTGCCCATGCTCCCGTCTCGCTGCTCGTTCGCTGATGAATAGACATAATTATATCCAAGCCCTTCGGCCAGCGTCAAGAAAAGTCCCTCCCGGGCTTGGCCGGCCCCGGCCGGGCCGCCGCCCGCCACAGCCCAAAGAGCCGGCGGCGCGGCAGTGACGCAAGACGCGCCCCGCCGTAGCGCAGCGCCTCGTACTCGCGCGCGAAGGCGACCAGCGCTTCCCGCCGCCGCTCGTCAACCGGCAGCCCCGCAACGTATTCGCGCAGCGTCATTTGCGGAGGCTTGGCCCCGTAGCGGCGGTACAGCCGCCGCCAGAGCCGGCCGAAGACGCGCAGCAGGCACTCGGCGCTGCGCGGGCTCCGACGCAGGCCGCGGGCGGCGACGGCGAAGGCCAGCGCCGTGCGGTGCCGCCAGGCGAGCGCGGCCGCCGGCGCCAGCAGCAGCGCCGCTGCGGCCGCCCACGGCAGCGCCGGGCGCAGCGTCTGCGCGATGCCGGCCGCCGTGGGGAAGCGGCCGGCAAACAGCGGCGCATTCGCCGCCAGGGGCGCGTCCCCGGCGGGCAACGGCGCGGCGGCGGCCTGCGCGGAGGCGAGCGCCGGCTGCGGCGGATCCGGGAAGCCGGGCGTCGGGTCGAAGGCGACCCAGCCGGCGGGCGGCAGGTACACCTCGACCCACGAGTGCGCGTCGCGGTTGCGCACCGTAACATTGTAGACCGGCTCACCCGCCGCCAGGGTCAGACCCGCTCCGGGCACACCCGCCGGTTCGCCCGCTTCCCCGGCCGCGGATGCCCCGGTCCCGCCGCTGTCCGGCGATGCCGCCGAGTCAGCCGTTTGCTCCGCATCTGCCGTCGGGGCGATCCCGGCGCTATCCGGCGATTCCGCCGCCTCGAGGAATCCCGCAGCGGTTCCGGCGGCCGGTTCCGCAGCGGCCGGAACGCCGGCGCCATCCCCGGCGCTTGCCGGACTCGCCTGGCCGGGAGCGAAGCCCTTGACCCAGCGGGCCGGCACTCCGGCGGAGCGGAGCAGCACAACCATCGCCGTGGAGAAGTGGTCGCAGTAGCCGACCTTCTGCGCGAACAGGAACTGGTCCACAAAATCCTCCCCCGGCCCGGGAAAGCGCGGCTTGTCCAGGCTGTAGGCGAAATTGTTTTTCAGGTAACTCTCAATGCGGAGCGCCTTCTGATACGGGTCGCTTGTTCCCGCGGTCAGACTGGCCGCCAGCTTCCTCACCCGTTCCGGCAGACTGGCGGGAAGCTGCAGGTCGCGGGACAGAAGAGCCGCCGAAGCCGGGCCGCTGTCCTCCGTCGCCGCCGGATCTACCTCCAGCCGGTAATAACCGACGGACTCGCCGGCCGGGATCCGGTAGCTGCGGGAGACGGGATCCCAGCGAATGGAACCGGGATCCAGCGGGGCTCCCGTATCCGTCGCCAGATCGGCAATCTTCCCGATTTTCCCGCCGGCAAGCAGGACACCCTGCGGCGCCCCGGGGGCCAGCGTAATTTCCTGGACCAATGACTTGCCCCGTCCGGAAGCGGAGACCGGCTGAAGCGCTCCGCCCGGGGAAGAATTCGCCCGCCACCCCCGGCCGTCATAATAGCTCTTGGCCTCGCCCCGCCAATACGTGAGTACCGGGGTCCGGGCGGTAAATACCACCCGGTCGTCCAGCTTCAGCGGTCCGCCCAGACGATTGTCGTCCTCCCCGTATCCGGTCGACGACGCGGCGGGAACGACGCCTCCGCCGGCCGGCGCCGGGGGCTGCCCGAACAGTTCGGTCCACTCCCGCAGCAAGCCGTCCGAAAGCGCGGAAGAGGACGGCTCCCGGCCGGTGCCGTACCAGCCGGCGGCCGCGCAGCCGATGAGCAAAAGCGCGCTGGCCAGACACCAGGGCAGCGGCCAGCCGGCCCGCGGCGTCCTTCCTGCCGCGGGATACAGCCGCTCCAGCCGGGGGAGCAGGAGAAGCGCCTGCAGCAACAGCCCGATCAGCATCGTGCGCATCATCCCTCCCGAAGTGTCGACGCCGAGCCACTCTTTGAGCGCGGCCAGGTAAACGAGGGTGGCAGCGACAAACCACAGCCCGTGCTGGCGCTGCAGCATAAGCGACTGGATCACGGAAATCATCAGCGCCCAGCCGACCAGGAAGATCAGGGTCCGCGTTTCCGCGCTCAAGTCCGTCAGATTTCCTCCCGCCGCCGTATGGACATCCTCCGTCAGCCGGTAAATATAGTAGAAGTACCAGCCGGTATGGGGAACGGAAAACGAAGAGAACATATAGCCGACGAAAAACAGGGACAGCGCCGCCTTCAGCGGCCAGGCCGCCCATTGCGGCATGCGCAGCAGATCCATCGCAAGAAAGCAGGCGAACGCCGTCAGAAAAGGAGTAATCATATAAATTTCCGTCAGGCTGGCCAGCTCCGGCAAGGGGCGGAACCACTCCGCCAGCAGAAGAAACAGGAGCGCGCTGACCGGGATCTCGCGCAGCCAGGAATGCCGGGATGGAATAACAACAGGCTCAGGCGCCGACATCCTCCGCACCTCCCTGTCCTGAAAATTCTTCCTCCTGCCCGGCAAAGATCACCGGGCACCCCAGCCGCTCCAGCTCGGCGGCATCGGCAAGCCCGGACGGACCGAGCTGTTCCCTGCTTGCCGCGAGGATCAGCTGCACCGTCCGCCCCTCGGCCTTCAGGGCGGCGATTTGCCGCTTGACCGTCTGGTCGATACGGGCCGAAATCCAGATCAGCCGCACCCGCGGAGACAGGGAAAGCAATTCGTGCCGAAGCAGCTCCGGCGCGCCGCCGGTCCCCGTTCCGCTCACGTTGGCGAGAAGCTCCAGCCCGGGGGCGCAGGAGGCGTGGCCCGCAAAGGGGAGCCGGACATCGGGCGGTCCGGCGCACAGCAGGCCGAAGCCGAGATTTTCCCGTTCGGCATATTGCAGGAGGCCCGCGGCCAGCCGCACGCAGGATTCGAAGGAAGCCGCGCTTCCGCCTTCCGGATCCCCGCGGCGTATACTTTCCTTCCTTCCGCCCGCAGGTTCCGCGGCGGGCGGGTTACTTAAATAGATGAAGAAATCGGGACGACCCGCCGATTCGCCGACCCTGGTCTTCAGCGCTCCCGTGCGGGCCGACAGTTTCCAATGAATCCGCCGCGTCGGATCCCCGGGGACGTAATCCCGTACTCCGGTCATCCGGGGATCCGATACCGGCAGGCGGCGAGATGCCGTTGTTCCTTCCTCGATTCCGGGAATCCCGCGATGCGCACAGATTTCCCTGGCCCTCGGATAAACGACGACGCGCTGTTCCCGCTTCAGCCGCCTGCTCCTCAGCGCCATGCCGAATATGTCCCCGGCCCGCAGCCGCACCTCTGTGAACCGGTAGCTGCCGCGGGCCATGCCGCGAATCCGGTACCGGTAGGCAAAGCGCCTGCGGAACCAGGGGAAGGTCAGCTTGTGATGGAACTCCTTCCGCTTCGCCGCCTCATTCATCCAGCTATCGCTTACGGTCATCCAGGCTGCCGGAAACCAGGAGCGTATCCTTACTTCCACGAGCACCTCCAAATCTTCCCCTTCGACAAGCCGGCTGCGTACCGGTTGCCGCCGCACCTCTGCCCCCCGCAAAGAGAACAGCAGCACCAGCAGCGCATAAACCGCCGCCGTACTGAAAGCAAAGAACAGAAACCGGGAAGCGTTGTCCCCGGCGGCCAAATACCACCCAAGCAAGAGGCACCAGATGACGGCGGTTCCGGCCGCCGTTGCCGAGCTTCTCATCCTCGCTTCCCCCCTTAATGCCCGGATGCCGGCCTGAGCACCGGGACGGAGATTGCGGAGATCAGCCGGCGGATCAGGTTGTCTCCGCTTTCCCCGGTGAGCCGCGCTTCATTGTTCAGCAATAAGCGGTGGGAAAGAACGGGCACAGCCATTGCCTTGATATCGTCGGGAACGGCATACGTGCGGCCCTGCAGGAAAGCCTTGGCCTGGGCGGCCCGCAGCAGGGCGATCGAAGCCCGAGGACTGGCTCCCAGCAGGAGCTGGCCGTGGTTGCGGGTCGCTGCGGTCAGTTCGACAATATACTGCTTCAGGCATTCCTCCACGTGCACCATCCGGACCCGCCGCTGCAGGTCGACCAGCTCCTCCCGCAGCAGAACCGGCTTGACCTTCTCCAGCGGCGCAGGCTCCTGCATGCGGGTAAGCATCGCCACCTCCTGGTCGGGGGCGGGATAACCCAGCCTCATCTTGATCAGAAAACGGTCCAGCTGCGCTTCGGGAAGCGGATAGGTGCCCTCGTATTCCAGCGGATTCTGGGTGGCGATTACCAGGAACGGCTCCGGAAGCTCGTACGTACGGCCGTCGACCGTCATTCTCCTTTCTTCCATCGCCTCCAGCAGGGCGGACTGTGTTCTGGGAGGCGTCCGGTTCAGCTCGTCCGCCAGGATGATGTTCGCCATCAAGGGGCCGGGGCGAAATTCAAATTCTCCCGACCTTTGATGATACACGGAAACACCGGTAATATCCGAGGGCAAAAGGTCGGGGGTGCACTGAATGCGCTGGAACGAGCAGCTGATCGTTTGTGCGAGCGCTCTCACCAGCATCGTCTTGCCGACGCCGGGGACGTCCTCCAGCAGCACGTGCCCTCCGCAAAGCAGCGCGATGACGGCCTGTTCAATCGCTCCGCGCTTGCCGACAATCACTTTTTCCACCTGTTGCATTAGCCGTTCTATGAGTGCGTGGGGCTGATCAAACGAAAACGGGACCGACGGGGTCTGCATGGCAACAGAAAACCTCCTTCTTCATGCGAAAATGCTAGATTTGTTACTAGCTTCTCCAGGATTTCCGCATTTTAGACGAGGCGGAGGAAGGAAAGGGAAACGATTTTCCCCCCTGGGGGATTTGGGCCGGCGGCTATTTCCGGGGCGCCGGGGCCCGGAACAGGGCCAGAGAAACGCCTTCATGGACGGAGAAATCGGCCTCCCGGATTCCGTCGGTCTCCCGATATCCCGTCACGCGGTCTCCGAAGCTGTCCAGCGTGAGGCGCAGAGGCACGAACAGGGTTCCGTCGATCAGCTTCATGTCGGGCAAATGATACGTCCGGTCGGGCTGACCCGGCACTTCAAGCCGGACTTCCATGCGGGGCAGATCGTATTCCGCCGTAACCCATCCATAGCGCACCGCCGCCGTCCGCCGCTGCTGATCCCAGAGGATGCTCCCTCCCAGCGCCTCAACCAGCGTCCGCAGGGAAATCCGGATCGTTCCGTCCTGCAGAAAATAGCGTTCGCCCGGGATAACCTCTTCACCGGACTGCCATTTCAACCGCAGCGGGATTTTCTTCTCGTGCAGCAGCGTTTCGGCGGCTTCGGCGGCCGCAGGTACGGCGGAGGGAGCCGGCTCTGTCTGTTCGCCGCCGGCCGGTTCCGGATCCGCGGCAAGTACCGCGCGGAAGGCTACCGCTTCGGCGGCATGCCGCGCAAATTGCTCCGGCGTTTCCGTCCGCTCCCACTTCGGCTTTGTCAGCCGGAACCGGACCGGCTTTTCTTCCGGGGAAAGGGCGGCAAAGGAATAACCTTTGTCCTTGAACAGGCGGATGATGCCGGGCAAAGCCTTCACGGTTTCCTCGTGTCCGATCCCATCATGCATCAGCACGACTGTCTGCTGCCGGAACGGACCTTTCCCGACGGTGCGGTAAATTTCCTCTGCGGGTACGTCGGCCCTGGCGGAATCGCCGCTATCAATATTCCAGTCCCAGACGGTGTAACCGGCCCGCTGCAGATAATAGAAATAGAAGGCATCGAAATTGGTATACGTCCCCCCGGGCGCCCGCAGCAGGGCGGGATGGCGGCCGGTAATCCCGTACAGGATCCTGTCGGTGCGCTGAACCTGGTCCCAGAAGGTCTGATAATCCATATACAATTCCTTGTAAACATGATCGTAGGTATGGTTTCCCACCGCGTGTCCCTCGCCGAGCATGCGGCGGATCGTATCCGGGTATTCTTCCGCATATTTTCCCAATACGAAGAAAGTTGCGGGAACCTTTTCTTCCTGTAAAATATCCAGCACTTCGGGAGTCAGCTTGCTCGGGCCGTCGTCGAACGTCAAATAGACGGTCGGCCGCCGCGGCACTTCCGCGCCTTCCGGCATGGGCTCCAGCCGGTTTTGCTGCAGTTCCCCATATAAGCAGGTTGCATCGGAGCCGGGCGATGCCGCCGCGGCCGTTGCCGGTTGAAGCGTCCACTGTGCCAGCAGACAAAGAATCAGGAAAACCAACCTGTTGCCAACCCTGTGACTTGAATGCGAATGCGCCATGCCGGAACCCCTCCAACAATTCTAGTAGTGTATCGTTCATGCTAGAGTATATGGTAGAGGTTCCCGGAGTATGACAGCGGCGGCCCTTTCCAAATCGGAAGGCTGTCCCCCGCTAGTACGGGAGACAGCCTCCGGTTGGTTGGACTATTTTGCACGCGCCTTTGCGTAACGGCGTTCCATATACCATTGGAACAGCCAGATGAGCAGCGCCAGCCAGAACGAGCCGGCCAGCATCGCCCCCAGCACATCGCTGGGGTAATGGACGCCAAGGTAAATGCGGCTGATCCCGACGATGATGGTCAGCAGGGCGGCACCAACGGCGAGGAGCACCCGGCCCCATCTGGCGGGGATGTGCCGCCAAAGCAGGAAGGCCAGCGCCCCGAACAGGGTAAAGGCCGCCATGGTGTGGCCGCTCGGAAAGCTGAAGCCCGTTTCCTCCGCGAGCCGGTGAACGGAAGGACGCTCCCGCCGGATCAGCGATTTCAGCACGTCGTTCAGCAGCGCGCTGCCGCCGACAGCGGCGAGGAAGAAAACGAGTTCCCGGCGGTGGCCCAGCACCGCGAACAGCAGGACGATCGCCAGGAGCGACAGAATGACGACGGGGACCGTGGAAGCCAGCAAGGTGAAAAATTTCATGACCGCTGTCAGTCCCGGCGATTCCAGGCTTTGGATGAACCCGCCCACGTTCCTGTCGAACGCCTCCCATCCCTGCCGACGGAGCAGCCAAACCGCTCCCAGGAAGGCAAGGAAAGCCGCAAGACAAATACACGCCGCCGCAAAGGGCCGGTACGTACGATTCAAAACGAGCACCTTCCCGATTCTTCATTTTTATCCGATCGATTCCCGAAGCCTAAAGCGGATCCGATTCATCGTCTTCCCATTTTCTGGAGTACGCTTTATTGGTGACCCAGATGGTCAATCCCACGATCGCGAAAACGGTTAGTGCGGCGGTTATCCAGACACCGATACCGACTTCCACCGTTCCTCCCCCTTCCTTCCTGCGGCCAGGCGCGCCGGCGCATGATTGCCGCGATTCCGGAATATTATAACACAAGGAAGGCGGAAATAGCCTTGTAGACTTTCCGACAATTCACGCTTTACTCCGGCAGTTTTTCCAGGACTTGCCGCGCATGATTCTTTACCTGGACTTTTCTCCATTCCGCCTCCAGCCTTCCGTCCGCGCCGATCAAAAACGTGGAGCGTTCGACCCCCATGTATTCCCTGCCGTACAGCTTCTTCCGCTTCCAGACGCCGAACATCTCACAGACGCGATGATCCTCGTCCGCCAGCAGCAAAAAAGGAAGCCCGTGACGGGCCGCGAATTTTCCGTGCGAGCCGACGCTGTCCGGGCTGATGCCGAGAATTACGGCTCCCCTCCTCCGGAATTCCGGATGGAAATCGCGGAAATCACACGCTTCCTGCGTGCAGCCCGGCGTCATATCCTTGGGATAGAAATAAAGCACGACCGGCTTTCCGCGAAAATCGCTCAGGCGAATCACAGTGCCGTCGGAAGCGGGCAGGGCGAAGTCCGGCACCGGCCGGCCTACCTCGATTGGTTCTTGGGGCATAGGTATCTCTCCTGTCAGGCTGTTCGTTCAGCGAAAATTTTACCGCAAATCCCGCCCGGGGGCAAACCCCGAGGATGATCGCCGCATGGATTAGGATTCGACAAAACTTGATATGAAATACGAAAAAACACTATAATGTAGAGAATCATAGAATTAGCCGTTCGGCCAACTTTTCATGGAAATTGGCCAAACGGGACAGGATAACTGAAGACGTTGCTCCGGCCTTCCGGGGCAAGAAAGGATGGAACTTGATGACATTGCGATTGAAGCTGAGGTGGTTCCTTCTCCTCATTCTCGTTGCTATCATTGGAATCGTGGGTTATTATGCCTATTCTTTATTGCATTTCGCCAATAAAATTTCCAATTCCAAGGACTCCCCCTTCAGCCAATTCCAGAGTCCGAGCGCCCAGAAGCCAGTCGTGGAGGTTTACGAACCCCCGAAGTGGGAAGGCCGGGAGCGCGTCAACATTCTCCTGATGGGCGGCGATTCCCGCGGATTAAAGCCGAACGAGGTGCCCCGTTCCGACTCGATTATGGTCGCTTCGATCGATCCGGTGACCAAGAAGGCGGTGCTGTTTTCCATTCTCCGGGATACCTACGTGAATATCCCCAGCCACGGCCGGGATCGCATTAACGCCGCGCTCGCCCTGGGCGGACCGGAATTGGCGATGAAAACCGTCAGCGATTTTACCGGCCTGCCGATCCAGTACTATGTGTACACCGATTTCAAAGGGTTTATCGCGCTGATCGATGCAATCGGGGGCATTGATTACGAGGTCGAAAAGGATATGAAGTGGTCCGATTCCGAAGACGACCATATTTACGATATCGACCTGAAAAAGGGCTGGCAGCATCTCGACGGGAAAACCGCGCTGCAATACGTCCGTTTCCGCCACGATGCCTTGTCCGATTTTACGCGGACCGAGCGCCAGCGCAATTTCCTGAAGGCTGTAGCCCAGAAGCTTCAATCGACGACTTCCCTGGTCAAGCTGCCGCATATCCTCAGCGAGATTGATCCCTATATCCAGACGAATCTGACGATTACGGAGATGCTCAAGCTGGGAACGCTCGGCTTTGACGTGAAGGCCCAGGGAGTGGAAGGCATTCAGCTGCCCCCTTCAAATCTGCTGGAAGAAGAAAGAGCGGGCGGAGCTTCGGTGCTCGGTGCGAATCCGGTCAAAGTCCGGCAATTCGTTGAGGATACATTGAACGGAACCGGCGGCAATTCCGCGGTTGACGATAAATCCGGACCGGCTCCGGCTTCCCCGTCGAGCCGGCCGGCTAGCGGCAGGGAAGATCTCGTCGAGAATTCCGGCAGCGGCTCCAAGGCTTCGACTTCCAGCCGCTTCTCTTCCCGCCCCGGCGGCACGCAAAGCGGAGGAACACATCCCCCCCGCCAGAACGAAGCGGTAACCACAGACAGCTACGGCACCCAAGACCGCCAGGGGCCCCCGTCCCGGGCTATGTAGCAGGCGATGATCCTGTCTTTCCGGCAGGATCATTCTTTACCTTAACACTTGACTCCATTAATAGTTAAAAGGATGGATGTGTACGATGCGCAGACCGCGTTCCAACCAATTATATCAGGAAGCGCTGGAGCATATCGTCGGAGGCGTGAACAGCCCCTCCCGCTCCTTCAAGGCTGTCGGCGGCGGCGCGCCCGTCTTCATGAAGCGCGGGCAGGGCGCCTATTTCTGGGACGAGGACGGCAACCGCTATATCGATTACCTGGCCGCTTACGGCCCGATCATTCTCGGCCACGCCCACCCGGCGGTGACCGAAGCGATCGGCAGGGCGGCCGCGAACGGGACACTGTACGGCACTCCTACGGAGCTGGAAATCGAATTTGCCCGCATGCTGAAAGACGCTGTCCCGTCGCTCGACAAAGTACGTTTCGTCAATTCCGGGACTGAAGCCGTCATGACGACGATCCGCGTCGCCCGGGCGTATACGGGCCGCAGCAAAATCATCAAATTCGCCGGCTGCTACCATGGTCACAGCGATCTGGTGCTGGTGGCGGCCGGTTCCGGCCCCTCCACCCTGGGCACGCCCGACAGCGCCGGCGTTCCGCCAACCATTGCGCAGGAGGTCATCACGGTCCCCTATAACGACCTGGATTCCCTGAAACTGGCGTTGGAGCGCTGGGGCTCCGAAGTGGCTGCCGTCATGGTGGAGCCGATTGTCGGCAACTTCGGCATGGTCATGCCGCAGCCGGGCTTTCTGCGGGGGCTGTGCTCCATGGCGCGGGAATACGGCGCTCTCGTCATCTACGACGAGGTGATCACCGCATTCCGCTTCCATTACGGCGCCGCCCAGAATTACCCCGGCTTCAGCCCGGAGGAGCAGCGGGCGATCGAGCCGGATTTGACCGCGCTCGGCAAGATCATCGGCGGAGGGCTGCCGATCGGCGCCTACGGCGGGCGCAAGGCCGTGATGGAGCAGGTGGCCCCGCTCGGTCCGGCTTACCAGGCCGGGACGATGGCGGGGAACCCCGCCTCCATCTCGGCAGGCATTGCCTGCCTGACGGCGCTCCGGGCCCCCGGCACCTATGAGCGGCTCGATGCCCTCGGCGCCCGCCTGACCGGCGGCATTGCCGAAGCCGCCCGCCGGCACGGGATCGCGCTGACGATCAACCGGATTGCCGGTGCTTTTTCCACGCACTTCTGCGATCACCCGGTCACCAACTACGCCGAGGCTCAGGATACGGACGGTGAACGCTTTGCCGCCTTTTTCCGGCACATGCTGGATCGCGGAATTTGTCTGGCCCCTTCGAAATACGAAGCCTGGTTTTTAACCACGGCCCATACCGAGGCGGACGTGGACGAAACGATCGCCGCGGCGGAAGCATCGTTTGCCCTGTTGTAGCGCGGCAGGGCGCTTCTTTCCCGGCCGTGTTTCCTGCATGGATTGAAAATTCACGAACTATAGCCTGAAGAAGGCTGTAGTTCGTTCGTTTTTTTTGATATGGAAATCCGGCGTTAAATTGGTTGTATTCACCAGTATGCATAAGGTATAACGCTTACATCCGGGAAATTCAAATACAACTATTGTAACAGCCGAAAATCCGTGTTATTCTATATTTACTTTTATTTTTTGGGTGAAACGGCCTGTTTAACCGCTGATTTTACCGCTTTATACCACTGATTGTTCAACAATTCACATGTTCCGTTGCGCTCTTTTTCCGACGAAATCGCACAGTTTCCGACCTCAGGACTGTTATGCAACAGCGTTGCATTTTTATTCAATACAAGGAAAGGCGCGGGCGACTGAAATTGTTTGGTTTTCATTTGAGGAGGTGAAGGTCAGTCTGCTGACCACTTGCACATGAATGAAGTGATGAGAAATGAAGGACGATTTAGAAACCTGCTCCTCGAGGAGCACGACAGCTGCGGCATCATTTGTATTATCGATAAGAATGGACATCCGTCCCGCGACAATATCCGGAAGACCATCGATGCCCTCGTCAAGATGGAGCACCGTTCCGGCTTCATTAACGGAGAAGGCGACGGATGTGGCATTTTGACCGATATTCCCCGCGCTCTGTGGGAGAAAAAACTCGCCGATGCCGGTCAGGACGGAACACTCGCTTACGACGAACGCTTCAGCGTAGCCCACATTTTCGTTCCCCGGAAAGAAGAACTGACCGTGGAGCAGATCCAGGAGCAGATCCGCGGCATGTTCGCCGAGTTCGGGGTTGCGATCCTGCTGGAACAGGAGAATCAGGTGGACAACAGCGTTCTGGGTGTGAATGCCCGCAACGATGAACCGACCTTCTGGCAAATCGCCGGCTTCTGCAGCAAAGAAGGCGTAACGGTTGCGGATCATCTGTTCGAGCTGCATATTGCCATCGAGCAGCGCTTCAACGTGCATGTCGCTTCCCTCAGCAACACCACAGCCGCCTACAAGGTGATGGGGGCGGCCAGCATCCTGCCGAAGTATTTCAACGACACCCGCGACCCTCTGTTTGCCGCGCAGGTGACGATCGGCCATAACCGATATTCCACCAACACCCTGTCGAATTTCTTCCGGGTGCAGCCGTTCTCCCTGCTTGGCCATAACGGGGAAATCAATACCGTGAAGAAGATGCGCTACGAGGCCGAAATGATCGGCGTTCCGCTGGTAGACGGGGGTTCGGACTCGCAGGACATGAACCGGGTGATCGAAACCTTCATTCACCGCTTCGGCATGAGCCTGTTCGAGGCCATGGAGCTGGTCTTCCCGCCGATTATTAATGAAATGAAGCAGTTCCGTCCGGAACTGCAGGATCTGTACGTTTACTACCGGCAAATCTGGGGCCATTACGCCCAGGGTCCGGCGGGGATCGTCTCGAGATACGGCAACGAATGCATTTTCAGCGTGGACGCTCTCGGACTTCGTCCGCTGTGGATGGTGGAAAGCGACACTTCGCTGTATTTCTCCTCCGAGCAGGGGGTCATTACCGTCGGCGAAATGGTGGCCGATCCGAAGCCGATCGCTCCCGGCGAGAAAGTCGGCGTCGTGCTGACTCCGGGAGAGCATATTCAGGTGATCCCCTACAGCCGCGTACAGGAGATCGTGCTGGAGCGGGTATCCAAGCGGGTAAATATCGAGGGCATGCGCAGGCATCTCTCGTTCGCCCGGGGGGAAGCCGGATACGAGCCGCTGCCTGAAGTCCCCGTCGGCGACCAGGTATACAGCGCGTTCGGCTGGGACCGCGAAGGCATACAGATGATCGAGCAGATGTCCGATACCGGGGCGGAGCCGATCCGTTCGCTGGGCCACGACGGACCGCTGGCCGCGCTTCACTGGGAACGGCAAAACATTCCCGATTTTATCAAGGAAAGCGTCGCGGTCGTGACCAACCCGGCCATCGACCGCGACCGCGAGATGGAGCATTTCTCCACCCGCGTCGTTGCCGGTCCGCGGCCCCCGATTTTCGGCCGGGTTGACGGCCGGCTGCGCATGGAACTGATGACCCCGCTCCTTCTGGAAGGACCGCACGGATTGGACAGCGAGCAGGAGCTTGGCCAGATCAGCTACGAGCAGCTGCTGGCGCTCTTCCGCGCCCAAGGGGACAAGGCCGTGGCCGGACTGTCGACTACCTTCGCCCGCGGCACCTCGCTAAGCGATGCGCTTGACCGGCTTGCCGCCCAAGCGATTGAAGCCGTCCGCAGCGGAGCCATGCTGCTCGTCCTCGACGACGCGCAGGCTCACCGGAACGACCGCCTGTGGATCGACCCGCATCTGGCCGTATCCAAGGTGGACATCGCCCTCCGTTCGGAGAAGCTGGGGCTCGGCGACAACCTACGCCGCCAAGTCTCCATCGTACTCCGCTCCGGCGCGGTGCGCAATCTGCACGACATCGCCGTGGCCTGCGGATTGGGAGCGGACCTTATTTCGCCTTACGTCTTGTTCGCCACGGCCGCAGTCAAGAAAGGCTCGCCGGCCACCAAGAAAGTGTACTCGGCCCTGTGCAAAGGACTGGAGAAAGTCATCTCCACCATCGGCACCCATGAGCTGCGCGGATATACCCGGTTCTTCTCGTCTATCGGCCTGAAGCCGGAAGTGGCGGAAGTGCTGGACATCGTGAATTATCTCGGCAGTGACAAAGGCGGACGCGGATTCGCCGAACTGGAGAAGGATGCGGAAGCCCGCTACGAGAGCTTCTCGGATCCGAAGGCCAAGGCGGGCCGCAACTTCCACTTCTTTGCGCGCACGTGGAAAGCTTTGGTGGAAGCGGCGGCCGGCGCGGCCCCTTACGCCGACTATCTGGAAAAGCTGCATGAGGAGGAACGGAAAAATCCGATCTCGATCCGCCACGTGGCCGATTTCGATTATGAAAAGGCGCAGGCTGAGGGCCGCAAGCCTCTCGACCCGTCGAAAGTCAATATTTCCGTCGGCGGCCACAACCTGCCGATGCTGATCTCCTCCATGTCCTTCGGTTCGCAGAACGAAACAGCCTTCCGGGCCTATGCGGAAGCCGGACACCGCCTGAACATGGCGACGATGAACGGGGAAGGCGGAGAGATCAAGGATATGCTTGGCCGCTACAAAACAACCCGCGGTGCACAGGTCGCTTCGGGACGCTTCGGTATCAACGTCGAGCTGGCCAACGCCGTGGCTTTCCTGGAAATCAAGATCGGCCAGGGCGCGAAGCCGGGCGAAGGCGGGCACCTGCCGGGCACGAAAGTAACGGCCAAAATCGCGGCCGCGCGGAATGCGACGATCGGATCCGACCTGATTTCGCCTTCCAACAACCATGACATCTACTCGATCGAGGATTTGGCGCAGATCATCTCGGAGCTGAAGGAAGCCAGCGGGCGCAAAGCGAAAATCATCGTGAAGGTTCCGGTCGTTCCGAATATCGGTACGATTGCCGTCGGGATCGCCAAGGCGGGCGCCGATGTCATCACCCTGTCGGGCTTTGACGGAGGAACCGGTGCGGCGCGCGTGCACTCCCTGACCCACGTAGGGCTGCCGACCGAAATCGGCACGAAGCTCGCCCATGTCGCCCTGATTGAAGCCGGTCTTCGCCACCGCGTGGAAATCTGGTCCGACGGCGGCATGAAATCGGGCGCCGATGTTGTCAAGATGATGATGCTCGGGGCCAACCGCTGCGGCTTCGGCACCCTGTCCATGATGGCGATCGGCTGTACGGCTTGCCGTGGCTGCCATCTGGATACTTGCCATGTCGGGATCGCCACGCAGATCGACAATATGGAAGAAGCCGAAGAGAAAGGCTTGCGCCGGTTCGTGCCGCGGGAATTCGACACCGCCGTCGACAGCCTGGTTCGCCTCTTCACCGCCATGGGCGACGAGATCAGGCAAGTGGTTGCCGCTCTCGGCTTTGAAAATGCCCAAGACCTTGTGGGACGTTCCGATCTGCTGAAACAGGTAAGCAATTACGGGAACATGGATCTCAGCGACCTGCTCCGTCCGGCGCCGCTGGAATTCATCCCGGCCGCGCAAACCGGCGGCGTGGAAGCCGAAGTAGCCGTTGCCTCCTCGGATATCGTCGTTGCGGCAGGCAGCGAGGATGTCTACCCGGATACCCTGTCGTTCCAGACGCCGATCCGGCGGACGT
>Ga0310827_101030_pt1 | contig 16390 bp, 13 predicted proteins | sample WT_ome_2_FD_201309 | JGI IMG/M metagenome (GOLD analysis project Ga0310827, IMG submission 201309) | Sorghum-adapted microbial communities enriched on wild type (WT) sorghum from Joint BioEnergy Institute, Emeryville, California, United... ... | reverse complement strand
AAAGTTGCTCACAGGAGCTTCCTCCTTCTTGGTGTGTTGTTGGCAAACTCACTTTACCAAGGGAGAAGCTCTTTTTCTATATCCGCTGTTTCCAATTTCTACACCCACGGAGATTTTACACTAACCGATCACTCAGTTAAAATGTTACTAAAGAGGCCAATGCCGTTTCCATCATGAACATGGCCATACGCGCTCATGCGAACCCTCCCGCACTGTCGCCCGCGCAATCGAAACTAAACGGCCCTTAGCTCACCAGGAAGCAATGCCCGTCATTAAGCGCGTTTGGGAAGCGCTGGATGATTCCTGTGCCGAGCAACTGTATCCGGTTCTGCTCGGGAAAGCTCAGACTCTTGCCCGGCACGGTCACCTGCGCCTAACCGAATCCCGTCATACCGCAGTTGCAAGAAATTAACGCCCGACACTGTCTCGCAGATTATCCGCACTCCGCTCCCCGAAGGCCAGACCGGCGGTAAGCGAGCGGAAGCCGTTAACCGGCACGGCCCAGTTGCAAGAAAGCTGCTTTAGGTCGCACATGAGAGAAGATCGTTGAAAAAAAAGAGGCAAGCGCTTCTCAGCTGTCTTGCCCCTCCTTATCTTCTTCGGCCCCTTCATGCTCATCGCTAACCGCATTTTTTTCCACTAGAGCAACGGTCGATACTTCGTCATCGTCGCGGATATGGATTAATTTTACTCCCTGGGTGTTCCGGCCGAGCAGGGAAATCCCGGAAATGCTGGTTCGTATTACGGTGCCCAGTGCCGTAACGATCATGGCGTCATCTTCTTCCCTGACTACCTTCAGACAGACCATATTTCCTTTTTTCTCTGTAAGGCTTAACGTCTTGATACCTTTTCCGCCGCGGGATTGGGCCCTGTATTCAGAAACGGGAGTCCGTTTCCCGTAGCCCTTGGACGTAACAATGAGAACACTCTCATCAGGATAAACAATATCCATGTCAATGACTGCATCGCTGTCCCCGATTTGAATCCCCTTCACGCCGGTAGCGGAACGCCCCATTGGCCGAACATCGCTTTCAGGAAACCGGATTGACAATCCTTCGCGGGTACCCATTATAATTTCCTGATTGCCATCGGTTAATCTGACTCCGATCAGATCATCGTCATCTCTCAAGTTGATGGCAATTAAACCGCCTTTACGGATATGGACGTAATCATTTAAAGGGGTCTTTTTGACCAGACCTTTTTTCGTTGCGAAGAACAGGAACTGTTCTGATTCAAAATGCTTTACGGGAATTACCGCATTGATGGTTTCGCCTTGTTCGATCTGAATCAGATTAATGATCGGAGTCCCCCTGGCGGTGCGGCTCAAATCGGGAACTTCATACGCCTTTAATCGATAGACCTTTCCTTTGTTCGTAAAGAACATCAGAAAATCGTGGGTATTGGTGACAAACAAATGTTCCACAAAGTCGCTGTCCTTCATATCCATTCCCATCACACCCCGGCCTCCCCTTTTTTGGCTGCGGTACGTGTTGACCGGTAGGCGTTTAATATAACCGGAATGGGTAATGGTAATCAGCACATCTTCCTGGGGAATCAGATCCTCGTCTTCAATGCTGTCTTCACCCAAAACAATTTCCGTTCGGCGTTCATCGTTGTACTTTTCTTTAATTTCGTTCAATTCTTCGCTGATGATGCCGAGGATCAGCTTTTCATCGGCAAGAATGGCACGTAATTCGGCGATTTTTGCAAGCAGTTCTGCATATTCAGCTTCAATTTTCTCTCTTTCCAATCCGGTCAGGCGCTGCAGCCTCATATCCAGAATAGCCTGGGCTTGGTCGAAGCTGAGAGAAAATTGCCGCATCAACCCTTCGCGGGCTTCTTCCGTTGTCCGTGAAGACCGGATCAGGGCAATAACCTCATCCAGGTGGTCAAGAGCAATTCTCAAACCCTCCAGAATATGGGCACGTGCTTCAGCCTTTTTGAGGTCAAACTCCGTACGCCGCCGAATGACATCCTGCTGATGGAGAAGATAGTAACGAAGCACATCCTTCAATGTCATAATTTTGGGTTCGCCATTCGCGAGAGCAAGCATGATGATCCCAAAAGTCGATTGCAGTGCGGTATGCTTGTACAAATTATTAAGCACAACGTTCGGATTCACGTCTCTGCGAAGCTCTATCACAATCCTCATGCCGTTGCGATCCGATTCGTCACGCAGATCGGTAATTCCATCAATTTTTTTGTCGCGTACTAGCTCGGCTATTTTCTCAATCAAACGGGCTTTGATGACCTGGTAAGGGAGCTCGTACACAATGATGCGTGGCTTATTGTTGCTTTCTTCAATCATGGTCTTGGCCCGCATAGTCACGGAACCCCGGCCGGTAGTGTATGCCTGTCGAATGCCTTCCCGTCCAACAATATAGCCGCCGGTCGGGAAATCCGGTCCCTTGATGTCCTGCATTAACTCGAGCGAAGTAATATCCGGATTCCGGATTAATCTTTGAACCCCGTCAATCACTTCCCCCAAATTATGGGGCGGAATGTTGGTAGCCATTCCAACGGCAATTCCGGACAAGCCGTTGACGAGCAAATTGGGAAACCTTGCAGGAAGAACTGAAGGTTCCTTCTCCTCCCCATCGTAATTGGGAACGAAGTCGATCGTTTCCTTGTTGATGTCACGCAGCATTTCCATGGAAATTTTCGAAAGCCGCGCCTCCGTATAACGCATGGCTGCAGCAAAATCCCCGTCGATGGAACCGAAATTTCCATGCCCTTCGACAAGCATATAACGCAGTGAGAAGTCCTGGGCCATGCGGACCATCGTCTCATAGACAGCGGAATCGCCATGAGGGTGGTATTTGCCGATTACTTCTCCCACGATTCTTGCCGACTTCTTGAAAGGCTTGTCGGGGGTCATCCCAAGCTCGGACATCGCAAACAAGATTCTGCGATGGACCGGCTTAAGTCCATCCCGGACATCCGGCAGCGCCCGGGAGACGATGATGCTCATCGCGTAATCCATGAAGGAAGTACGCATTTCCGCTCCGATGTCTACTTCCTTGACTTGTGAATTCGTTTCCTCGGACATTGTATACCTCCTGCGCAAGAATAAAGCAAGCACGAAAACAAGAAAAACTCCGACCGGGTCCAGCTTGATAGTGCCCGATCGGCTGACGGCTATCCTTCAATTTTTTATAACAACGGGATTATTACAATACAAGCCTACTCCCGGCTAATCATAAACAAATAAATCATATAAGTCCTATTATATTACTTTCACAACAACTGCTCAATTAAACGTTGTCTCACAGCCTTATTCATCTTCTTTTTTCCGGGGGGTTTGCAGCGCGATGTATTTTCCGGTCACGGGATTAAAATCGATGGTCACCTGCAAAAGCTTGCCCAACTCCCCTGCGGTGATTGTCCGGGCGGATTCGGGTGAAAGCGCACTGTCTGCCAAATCAATGATATGGCCGCCATACTCAATTTTGCCAATTCCGCCGGATTCAGCCTCCCACCTACCACCGATATCGGCCAAAACCTTGGAAACGCGAACCGGACGGTTTTCCGGAAGATGAGACACAATTCTCCGAATAATCAAATTGTTTACCGATACAGCTTTAACGAAAGGACTGCCTGCATTAATTCGCGGAATTTGCATTGGATCGACATCGCGGGTAGCCATTTCGTTTATCGTTGTAAATGCGATGCGGATACCGGCTTTCTGAACAAGTCGGGAAGAAAGCTCCGTATACATTCCAAAGGGATAAGCCAACGAATCAACGGGGCCATCCTGCAATAATTCCAGCTTTCGCCGGCAATTCCCGGTATCCTGAATGATTCTTTGTTTATATTCTTCTTCGCTTTCCAGTCTGCCATCTATCCGAATCAAGGATGTAAAGAGGGCGGCACCGTCCGGCGTCCGGCCGTGCAGGGAATCGGTGTGGCACTGAAAACGGTAGGAAATCCGGTCCCGTGCCATTTCGCGAATCTGCTCTTCGGATAGCGAGGGAATTTTACTAGCGGTAGGATTCTGCAGATCCTTTGTAATCACGAAATTAACGGCAGGTATTCCAAATTTCTTCAGTATCGGGTAAGCATAGACGTAAAAGCTCTCGTATCCGTCGTCAAAGGTAACAAGGATCGCATTATCGGGGACTGCATTCCCGTTTAAAAAGGCTTCGAATTGTTCCAGGGAAATAAAATGATAGCCCCTGTCTTTCAAATCTCTCAACTGGGCTTCGAACAAACCGCTTGTAATGGTGACATCGCTTTTTGCCTCGTTATCAATGTGATGATAGGCGAGTACTGCTACCTGATCGCTATATAGGGAATTTTCCCGTGTCCGGGCGATTGAAGGATAGATCAGCAACCATCCGATAACGAAGCAAATCACCGTCTTAAGGATCAACTGCTTCACAACCCTACTACGCTCCCCCGATGAAGCAAATCCCCATTCGAACGGAAACGGGGATTGCTTACTCAGATGTCCAGATTTTTAACAAATTTCGCGTGTTGCTGGATGAATTCCCGACGCGGTTCAACGTTATCGCCCATTAAGGTATCAAAAATGGAATCGGCTTCGATGGCATCCTGGATGCTGACCTGAAGGAGCGTACGCGAGGCCGGATTCATCGTTGTTTCCCAAAGCTGTTCAGGGTTCATTTCTCCCAGGCCTTTGTATCGCTGCACGTTGACTTTGGCACCGTCTCCGAATTCTTCCATGATTTGATCCCGCTGTTTCTCGTTATAAGCATATCTGACTACTTTATTGCGTTCCAATTTGTATAGTGGAGGCTGGGCAATGTACACGTACCCGCTCTCGATAATGGCCCGCATGTAACGGTAGAAGAAGGTCAGGAGCAGCGTCCGGATATGCGCTCCATCGACATCGGCATCCGTCATAATAATAATTTTGTGGTATCGGGCTTTAGAAATATCGAAATCGTCACCGATGCCTGTTCCGATTGCCGTAATAATCGCCCGAATTTCGGCGTTCGACAAGATCCGGTCCAGCCTTGCTTTCTCGACATTCAAAATTTTCCCGCGCAATGGAAGGATGGCCTGGAAATGCCGGTCTCTGCCCTGTTTGGCCGATCCTCCGGCGGAATCTCCCTCGACAATATATACTTCACTGATCGAAGCATCCCGCGAGGAACAGTCTGCCAATTTCCCGGGTAATGAGCTGACTTCAAGAGCGGATTTGCGACGCGTCAGCTCCCTGGCTTTGCGGGCCGCTTCCCGTGCACGGGCTGCCTGAATGGCTTTTTCGATAATTTTTTTGGATATGGAAGGATTCTCGTCCATGAATTCCTGGAGCTTCTCGGAAAATGTAGATTCCACGATCCCGCGGATTTCGCTGTTGCCGAGTTTGGTTTTCGTCTGGCCTTCGAACTGGGGGTCGGAAATCTTGACAGAGATAATCGCTGTCAGTCCTTCGCGAACATCGTCACCCGAAAGATTGGAATCGTTGTCCCTGATGGCCCCCGTTTTTCTGGCGTAATCATTCAAAACCCGGGTCAAAGCGCTTTTGAAGCCGGATTCATGCGTTCCGCCTTCATGCGTGTGAATGTTATTGGCGAAGGAATAGATGTTCTCCGTATAGCTGTCGTTATATTGAAGAGCTACTTCCACTTGTGTGCTCTCCTTCAGTCCTTCCACATAAATTGGCTTCTCATGCAGAACTTCACGGTTGCGGTTTAGGTACTCGACGAATGAAACAATTCCTCCGTCAAATTTATAGGTATTCGCCTGCCCTGTCCGTTCATCGGTAAGGTTAATTTCAATTCCTTTATTCAAAAACGCAAGCTCTCTTAAGCGGGACTGCAGAACTTCATAATCAAATTCCGTTGTTTCCGTAAAAATCTCCGGATCCGGCTGAAAAGTAATTTTCGTTCCTGTTTCTTCGGTTTCTCCTATAACTTTCAGGTCATACTGGGGCACCCCCCGGGAATACTCCTGCTGATAGATTTTTCCCTCGCGCTTTACCTCGACAACGAGTACCGTGGAAAGGGCATTGACCACCGATACCCCGACGCCGTGAAGCCCCCCGGAAACTTTGTACCCTTCTCCTCCGAATTTGCCTCCGGCATGAAGCACCGTAAGCACTACCTCGACGGCGGGCCGTTTCATTTTCGGTTGAATGCCTACCGGGATCCCCCGGCCGTTGTCAATCACGGTTACGCTGTTGTTCGTATGAACTATGACATCAATTTTCGTGCAATACCCGGCTAAAGCTTCATCAATGCTATTGTCTACAACTTCCCAAACGAGATGGTGTAAGCCCTTCGTTCCGGTGGACCCGATATACATCCCGGGACGCTTTCTTACCGCTTCGAGACCCTCAAGTACTTGGATTTGGCTTTCATCGTATGCGTGCTGATTCACTGACATGACTTTCGATTCACCTACTTTTCAAATTTCAATCACAAGAGGGAAGGCCCGCAACTCAAGTGAGGAGTTGATTCGCTCTTTTCTTCAGCGTGGTTGAAGAGATGGGGGAGTAATACACTTTATTTTCGGTGACCACCAATGTTTTGCTCTCTTCTTCACCAATGATTTCTACGAGGTTTTGTTTTCCTGCATGCTGAATAAACTGTTTGGATATTTTGGAGGACTTTTCAATCGATAAATCAAAGATTGCGATTAATTCCGAAGCGCGGATGATTTTTTCTCCGCCCAAATGAATGAACATACGACTCAACCCCCGATTTAATGACTTAAACGATTGCTCGAAACGATCAGCCCTTCCCGAATATTGAAAACAGAGGCTTGATGAAGACGGTTCTTATGCACTTGTTCGATTTCCGTAGCGGTAATGAATGTCTGCACCTTGCCCTGGAACGTCTCGATGAGCTGGATTTGCCGGCTATGATCCAGCTCGGAAAGCACATCGTCAAGCAATAAAAGAGGATATTCCCCTACTTCCTGATGAATGAGTTCAATTTCCGCAAGCTTCAGCGAGAGCGCGGTTGTCCGTTGCTGCCCTTGGGATCCGAACGTCTGTACCTCTTTATCGTTTATATAAAAAAGAAGATCATCCCGGTGAGGTCCGATCAGGGACGTTCCCCGTCTGATTTCTTGTTCTTTCGCCTGCGATAACTTTAACATATATTGCTCAAATAAGACAGATTCATCTTCTTCCGGTTCGCATACAAAAGAAGGATGATAGCTGATCACCAGCTGTTCTCCGTTATTGGTGATACCTCCGTGGATTTTTTCTGCCCAGCTTTGGAGCTTTTCTATAAAGTTTTGACGTTTTTTCATAATTTTAATACCGTACTGAATGAATTGCTCATTCCAAATTTCCAGCATGGCCCCGCCGGAGGAAGGGCTGCCGCAAATTTGTTTCAGTAAATTGTTCCTTTGCAGCAAAATTTTTTGATATTGGGACAAATCATACAAGTAGCCCGGGTGCACCTGCCCGATCTCCATGTCAAGGAAACGGCGGCGCACACCAGGAGAGCCTTTGACGATTTCCAGATCTTCCGGCGCAAAAAGGACCACATTCAAGGCCCCGACGTAATCGCTCAGCTTCCTCTGTTCCAGACCGTTGACTCTTGCTTTCTTTCCCTGCTGGGATATATGCAGATCGAGTGTACAGTTTCCGTATTTTTTATCCAGTTCGCCTGCCAGCCGGGTCTCCTTGCAGCCCCATCGGATCAGTTCCTTTTCCTGATGGGTTCGATGGGATTTCGTCATGGCGAGAACGTAGATCGATTCGAGCAAATTGGTTTTTCCTTGCGCATTCGGGCCGATAATCAGATTGACACTGGTATTGAACGGCAGCTCCAACTGATTGTAATTGCGGTAATCGCTTAACTTCATCTTTTTCAAAAACAATCCGCATCCTCCTAAGCTGTCAGTGCGGTGATTGAACCAGCCGAAATTCTCCAAAACCCTCGATGTCGACCCGGTCACCGGGGTAAAGCTTGCGTCCCCGGCGGTTTTCCAGTTCTCCGTTCACCCGAATTGCATGTGTCTGCAAAAACGGTTTGGCCTGTCCGCCGGTGTCAATACAATCGGCCAATTTTAAAAACTGGCCGAGTAAAATGTATTCTCCATGGAATGATATGGTTTCCATTACCGTTATCCTTTCTGGTTTAATTCGTTGTTCGGTAGGGCAAGATCAATTGAAGGAGTGGGGTGGAATCAGCCGGTTTTATAATAATCGGCTGCATTGAACCGGTAAATCCGATGTGAATTTGCTCGCTGTCCATCACCTTCAGCGCGTCAAGCATATATTTCGAATTGAACGAAATCTTCAGAAGTTCGCCGCTGATCTCGTTGACATGGATCTGTTCCGTTACTTTGCCCAATTCGCTGGAGCTTGATGAAACCTCGATAGTCTGCCTGTCGCTCATGACCATTCGAACGATATTCGTCTTTTCTTCCCGGGAAAGCAAGTACGCCCTGTCAATGGCCTCTGCCAGTTTTTTTGTTTCAACGACAAGTTCTGTTTGGAAGGATTGCGGAATAAGTTTGGAAGTGTCGGGATACGTTCCGTCCAATATTCTTGTATAAAACAGAACCGATTGCAGCTTGAACAGCAGTTGATTTTCGGACAAGACGATGTCGACCAGCACATTCTGATCCGGTAAAATTTTTTGCAGCTCGTTCAAGGTTTTCCCTGCAACCACGATATTGTTGGCCCGAATGTCCTGGTTGGAATCAAAACGGGCTTCGCGGGTCGCCAGGCGGTGGCGGTCGCAACCGGTAAATTTGATTATTCCGTCTGAAATCGTCCAGAGAACGCCTGTAAGAATTGGAGTGGACTCGTTGGAAGAGACGGCGAAGACTGTCTGCCGGATCATTGATTTGATAATATCGCTAGGCAGTGTAATGATTCGATTGCCGTCGATTTGCGGAAGAAGTGGGTATTCCTCCGGGTCTAGACCGACGATTTGCACTTCCAGGGTACCGGAACGAATAAGCGTCCGGAAGTTTTCGGTTACCTCTATTTCGATTTGCTCCGTAGGTACTTTCCGCACGATTTCACTGAAAAATTTCGCCGGGAGAACTACGCTTCCCGGGACATCTAATTCAATAATTTGCCTTTCATCTCGTTCTAAAGGAATAAAGCTTTGAATGGATATTTCGGTATCGCTTGCCGTCAGGGTAAGGCCTTGATGATCGGCATCCAATTTTATTCCGCTTAATATCGGGATGCTGGTGCGGTTGGAAATGGCCTTCGATACGATCTGGATGGCCTCGTTCAATTCATCTTCGGCGATCGTGAACTTCATAATTTCACTCCTATGGTTCTATTTTATTGGAGTTGTACATATATCCTATTATTATAAATCTTTTTTGTTAGTAATAGTAGTAGGCGTCGGGATATGTGGATATGTGAATGAAACAGGCAAAAGCAAAGCCTATCCACATGTGAATAGATTGTGCATAGGCTTGTCTCTTATCCCGTTGGATTTTTGATCTTCTCGGTAATCGTCTGAATAATCTTATGAAGTTCCTGGTCTTGCTTCAGCGCCTCGGTTATTTTCTCATGTGCGTGAATGACGGTGGTGTGGTCCCGTCCTCCGAAAGCTTCCCCGATTTTGGGAAGCGAGAAATCGGTCAGCTCGCGCGACAAATACATCGCTACCTGCCTGGGGAACGCGACCGCTTTGGTGCGCTTGCGTGCCTTGAAGTCTTCGATTCGCAGCCCGTAATATTCCCCGACCTTCTGCTGAATATCCTGGATTGAAATGACCTTGGGACGGCTCGAAGGAATGATATCTTTCAACGCTTCGGCGGCCAGGTGAACGGAAATGTCTTCATTGATCAGGGAGGAGTAGGCTACTACGCGGATTAATGCTCCTTCCAGCTCGCGGATGTTCGTATCGATCTGGTTGGCTATGTAGACCATGGCTTCACTGGGAATATCCAGATTTTCCGCTTTTGCCTTTTTCCTCAGAATGGCAATTCTCGTTTCCAGATCCGGCGGCTGAATATCTGTCGTCAGACCCCATTCGAACCGGGAACGCAAGCGTTCCTCCAGGGTGGGAATTTCCTTGGGAGGCCGGTCGCTGGAAATAATAATTTGTTTTCTTTCCTCATGCAGCGCGTTAAATGTATGGAAAAACTCTTCCTGGGTTCCTTCTTTTCCAGCCAAAAACTGAATATCGTCGATCAGCAGGACGTCAATATTACGGTATTTGTTGCGAAAGCTTTCCCCCCGATTGTCCCGGATCGCGTTGATAAATTCATTGGTGAATTTTTCGGATGAAATGTATAAAACGCGGGCATCCGGATTATGTTCCAGAACGTAATGGCCTATGGCGTGCATCAAGTGGGTTTTGCCAAGGCCGACACCGCCATACAAAAATAACGGGTTATAAGCTTTTGCCGGCGCTTCCGCCACAGCGAGCGAAGCAGCATGGGCAAACCGGTTGCCCGGTCCGATGACGAACGTCTCAAACGTGTATTTGGGATTCATCATATTTGGCAGAGGCTCTTCCTGAATCCGTACCGGCTTCGGAGGAGGAGACGGTTCGGAAATTTCCTGGTGTTCATCTTCCTCGACAAACCGCACAATGACTTGCCGGCCCAAGTAATCATATACGGTATCGGAGATCAGCTTGGCATAACGCGTTTCGAGCCATTCCTTGGCGAAATTGTTCGGAGCGCATATTACGAGAGAATGATCATTAAATACGGATGCCCTTGTGGATTTCAGCCATGTATCGAAGCTGGGCTTGCTCAACTTGGTTTGGATGATGGCCAGCACTTCCTGCCAAAGGTCGTTAGGATGGCTTTCCACAGAAAAGTCACTCCTTGCTAAAAATAATACATGTGGTTGGAAGCCATTAAGAAGTCGGAAAAGAGTGAGATTTGTCAAAATCTATCCACAAATGCACGACTTGTGGAAAAAGATATCAGATAAACGTTAGAATTGTTCACAATGTTATCCACAACCTGTTAATAAAACCTGGATCAAACATGAGTTATTCACAAGACAAGGCATAAACATCATATCAAAAGAAGGGGGGCTTTTCAATGAATTGTTTTGTTTATCCACATAGTCAGGCACTTGTGCACCAAAATTATTCACAAGCCGCTGATATGTATACAAGATGTTTATAATTCGACAAATTGCTTCGGGTTTCAACAAAAATTATTCACAGCCGCCTTTTGCCGGCAAACCCTTACAACGGATCTGTTTGGTTGACTTTTCGGGTGGAAGATGCTTTAATGGAAAAAGGCGTTTTTTGCAAAAATTCAGGGATAATGATCCTTCTGGGAGGTGCAAATAGATGAAACCGACATTCCGACCGAACGTTAGCAAGCGCAGCAAGGTGCATGGTTTCCGCAAGAGAATGAGCACGAAGAACGGACGCAAGGTTTTGGCCGCCCGCCGGAAAAAGGGAAGAAAAGTTCTGAGTGCATAATCCACTCCTTCATCTGGATGGAAGGAAACCCTCGGGATTGAGAAACGTCCCCGGAAGGGGAAGGGCAAAGGACCACTTCGGGGTGGTCTTTTTTTCTTCCCTTTATTGAATGAAGGAGAACCGGGGAGCTATCTTTGGGACGTTTATTTGGCGGGCGATCCGTCAAGGCTGATACTGAATCCGTTTGGAATTTTGATCACAGATATGGGGAACTGCCGTGCAGAGAGAGTACCGGTTGGCAAAAAGAGAAGATTTCCAGAAAGTTTACCGTTATGGAAAATCGATGGCGAACCTTCAATTTGTCGTCTATTATATGCCACAGCCCGGGATTGAGCATTTTCGGCTCGGAATCTCGGTGAGCAAAAAAATCGGAAATGCGGTAACCCGGAACCGGTTGAGGAGGGTGGTCAAAGAAATTGTCAGGCACCACAGCCACGGGGTGAAACCGGGGACCGATTTCATTCTGATCGCCCGGAAGCCGGCGGCGGGCATGGATTATTCGGAAATTGAAAAAAGCATTGTCCATGTATTGAGCAAAGCCGGTATTTATCGGCGTAAAGGAGGATTCCCGAAGTAACGGAAGTTCCTGTTTCCCTCCATCTGAAAGATATGGTATAGTTTAATTTGGAAAAGCTTATGCTTACGATGAAGGCTCTCACGGAGAGTTCTGGGGAGGATTTTATTTTGACTCGTCGGTTTTCTAAACTTTGGCCGCTTGGCCTGCTGATCTTGCTCGTATCCGGCTGCAGTTCGGCTGCAAAGCGGGCGCCAATCGATCCCAACAATGGCATATGGGACAAATATTTTGTGAATCCGCTCTCCATGACCTTGGATTGGTTCGCATCTCATCTGGGAGGACAATACGGTCTTTCCATTCTGATTGTAACGATTATTATTCGCTGCCTGATTTTGCCGCTGACCCTTAAGCAATATAAGAGCTCCAAACGTATGCAGGAGCTTCAGCCCGAGCTGAAGAAGCTGAAAGAAAAATATAAAGATGATGCGAAAAAACAGCAGGAAGAAACGATGAAGCTATTTCAGAAGCATGGCGTCAATCCTCTGGCCGGCTGTTTTCCGCTGGTGATCCAAATGCCGATCCTGATCGCCCTCTATAACGCGATCATGAGAAACCATCATATTGCGGAACATTCTTTCTTGTGGATGCAGCTGGGAATGCCCGATCATTATTACATCCTTCCTCTAATAGCGGCGGCAACGACGTTCGTTCAGCAGAAGATGATGGCTTCGCAGACAACCGCTCAGATGCAGAGTCTGATGTTTATTTTTCCGGTGCTGATTTTTGTCATGTCGATGAATTTTGCTTCTGCGCTTCCGCTTTACTGGATCTATAGCAACCTCTTTACCATTGTTCAATCGTATTTTATTTATGGTGGACCTAAAAAAAGAGGTGTTGAAACGAAATGAACAAAATTGTGGTGACGGGCAAGACAATCGAGGAAGCAGTCAAATCGGGTCTGGCCAGCTGGAACACGACGGAGGATCGGGTACGGATCCGCGTACTCGAACAGCCTTCCAAAGGATTATTCGGATGGATTGGTACGAAGGATGCGAAGGTAGAACTGGAAAAAATTCCGGATCCTTTGGAAGAAACCGAAAAATTTCTGCATGAAGTGTTCCAGGCAATGAAGATTGACGTCACCCTAGAATCGCTACCAGACAATGAAGGCTACAGAATTGATCTGAGGGGTAAGGAACTGGGGATCTTGATCGGCCGCAGAGGACAGACCCTGGATGCTCTGCAGTATTTGGCGAACATTGTCGCAAACCGCTATTCTTCAACCCATCTTCGTATCGCGTTGGATGCGGAAAACTTTCGCGAGCGGCGAAAAAAGACTTTGGAGGACTTGGCTGTAAAACTGGCTTCCCGGGTTGTCCGTACACAGAAAGAAGTTGTGTTGGAACCTATGCCTCCCCAGGAGCGTAAGGTTATTCATTCCCGTCTGCAGAACCATTCCCAGGTGAAGACTTCCAGCAGGGGAGAAGAGCCAAACCGGCGAATCGTCATTTCATTGAAATAGAACACGCAATGACTGGAGCAGCGGCCAGGTCATTGCTTTTTAACTATTTGGGGCTGTGCGAGATTTGTTGCCGGACGGCGACGCTCGGCGGCCTTCATGAATTCGAGGTGCAAGTTGAAAATGATACGGGACAGCATTGCCGCGATCTCAACACCGCCGGGAGAAGGTGGGATCGCGGTCATTCGTGTAAGCGGGCCGGGAAGTATTGAAGGGGTAGACCGAGTTTTTTCCGCCAGGCAGTCCTTATTGGATGTTCCCAGCCATACAGTGCACTACGGGTTTATTCGGGACCCGCGAACCGGAGAAAAGGTGGAAGAAGTACTGGTCACCGTCATGCGTTCTCCGCGTTCTTTTACCAAAGAGGATGTTGTCGAGGTGAGCTGTCACGGGGGATTGGTTTCGGTTAGAAAAGTGCTTGATTTGTTGCTCGAGCAGGGAATCAGGTTGGCCGAACCGGGGGAATTTACGAAAAGGGCTTTTCTGAACGGCAGAATCGATCTGTCGCAGGCTGAAGCTGTAATTGACCTGATCCGGGCCAAGTCGGATCGCGCCTTCAAAGTGGCCCTCAAGCAAGCGGAAGGTGCGCTATCGAGGAAAATCAAGCAGCTTCGTCAGCGGCTCGTTGAATTGATGGCACATATCGAGGTAAATATCGATTATCCGGAACATGATGTCGAAGAATTGACAAGCCGATTAATTCAAGACCGCTGCAAGCAGGCAATCGCAGAAATTGACGGACTGCTGCGTTCTGCCCGGCAGGGGAAAATTCTTCGGGAAGGGATCACCACCGTCATTGTGGGCCGTCCGAACGTGGGAAAATCCTCCCTCATGAACGCGCTAACCGGGGAAAACAAAGCGATTGTTACAGACATTCCCGGTACAACCCGGGACGTGATTGAGGAATACGTTAACGTAGGAGGCATTCCGCTGCGGCTGCTGGATACGGCAGGTCTTCGCGAAACGATGGATGTTGTTGAGAAAATTGGAGTTGAGCGGTCCAGGTCGGCTTTAGCCGAGGCTGATCTGATTCTGTTCCTGTTAAACAGCGGAGAACCCCTTCACGAGGATGAGCGGCAGCTGATTGATCAGCTGAAGGGGAGACCGACAATCGTCATTTTGAACAAAACCGATTTACCGCCAAAGCTGGATCGGCAATCCATTGAAGCCCATTTTTCGGAGGAAAGAATTGTTCCCATGTCCGTGCTCCGGCAGCAAGGGATGGAACGCCTGGAAAAGGCGATTTCCGACATGTTTTTCGGCGGACAGGTTGAATCGGCCGATTTGACCTATGTTAGCAATGTTCGACATATTCACTTGTTGAAGCAAGCCAGGGGTTCTCTTCATGAGGCGCTGAAAGCAGCCGAAATGATGACACCGATCGACATGATTCAAATCGACATTCGAAGCGCCTGGGAACAGCTTGGCGAAATTATTGGGGATGCGGTTGGGGATTCCCTGATTGATCAGATCTTTTCCCAGTTTTGTTTGGGTAAATAATGCGGTTCTTACAAACAGGAGGTAGTTGTAATGGGATATCGGGCCGGAGAATATGATGTGATTGTGATCGGTGCAGGCCATGCGGGGTGTGAAGCGGCATTAGCATCGGCGCGGATGGGCTGCAACACACTGCTTTTGACGATAAATCTGGACATGGTGGCTTTTATGCCCTGCAATCCGTCGATCGGCGGACCTGCAAAAGGCCACGTTGTACGGGAAATCGATGCCCTTGGCGGGGAAATGGGACGAAATATTGACAAAACATATATCCAAATGCGCATGCTGAACACGGGGAAAGGACCGGCTGTCCATGCGCTTCGCGCACAGGCCGACAAGTTTTTGTACCAGAAAACGATGAAGGAAACGATCGAAAAACAAGAGAATTTGACGCTACGTCAAGGAATGGTCGAAACATTGATTGTTGAAGACGGAGTATGTAAAGGAGCCGTCACGAAAACGGGCGCGGAGTATTATGCAAAGGCGGTCGTTCTGACAACCGGCACTTATCTTCGCGGGAAAATCATTATTGGGGAATTGATGTATGAAAGTGGACCGAACAACCAGCAGCCTTCCGTCAAGCTGTCTTATCATCTGAAAGAACTTGGATTTGAACTGGTGCGGTTCAAAACCGGAACCCCGCCGCGGGTGCATAAAGATTCCATCGACTTCTCCAAGACGACGATCCAGCCCGGCGACGAAGAACCGAAATTTTTCTCTTATGAAACGACTTCCGGGACGAAGGATCAGCTCCCTTGCTGGCTGACCTATACTACACAGCAAACAAGTGAAATTATCAATCAAAATTTACATCGTGCTCCGATGTTTTCGGGGGCGATCGAGGGGACCGGTCCCCGGTATTGTCCATCCATTGAGGATAAAATTGTCCGTTTCAGCGATAAACCGAAACATCAGATCTTCCTGGAGCCGGAAGGCCGCCACACATCCGAATATTATGTCCAGGGGCTTTCAACCAGCATGCCGGAGGACGTGCAGTTGCAAATTTTGCATTCAATTGACGGTCTGGAAAAGGCGGAAATGATGAGAACCGGCTATGCAATCGAATATGACGCCATCGTTCCTACGCAGCTCAAGCCGTCTTTGGAGACGAAGATTGTGAAAAATCTTTTTACTGCTGGACAAATTAATGGAACTTCAGGATATGAGGAAGCTGCCGGTCAAGGTATTATGGCGGGAATCAATGCGGCTAGAAAGGTACAAGAGAAGGAACCGGTTATTTTAGAACGTTCGCAAGGATATATCGGGGTACTGATCGACGATCTGGTCACAAAGGGAACGAATGAGCCTTATCGGCTTCTTACTTCCAGGGCCGAGTATCGTCTGCTTCTCCGTCATGATAATGCGGATCTGCGTTTAACTCCGATCGGTTATGAGATAGGTTTAATTAAAGAAGACCGGTACCAACGATTTCTGCACAAGAAAGAATCAGTGGAACGGGAATTGGAGCGTCTTCGCACGACAAAGGTTCGCCCTGAGGAACACGTTCAA
>Ga0310827_101025_pt1 | contig 16436 bp, 15 predicted proteins | sample WT_ome_2_FD_201309 | JGI IMG/M metagenome (GOLD analysis project Ga0310827, IMG submission 201309) | Sorghum-adapted microbial communities enriched on wild type (WT) sorghum from Joint BioEnergy Institute, Emeryville, California, United... ... | reverse complement strand
CGTCAAACGCAGCACCTTGAAATCAGCCTGGCGGACGTTGCGGTCCACCGTTTGCGCCGCCTGCACGACATGCCGGTGCAAAATCGAAGCGAACGCCTTGTCGGTATTGTCGTAATAGTACGTTTCCGTCCCCCGCATGGAACCGGTATACGCGTTGCCGTGGATCGACACGTACAAATCGGCGCCGATGTTGTTGGCAAAGGCGGCCCTTTCTTCCAGCGTCGGATAGGTGTCGTCCTGGCGCGTCATATGCGGCTCCAGCCACGATACCTGCTTCATCAGATTGGCAACCTTGCGGGACAGCTCCAGCGTAAAGTGTTTTTCGTACCTGCCGCTCGCACCCGTCGTTCCCGGGTCATCGCCGCCGTGGCCGGGGTCGATGACGACTTTGAAGCGGCGTTCCGTCGGCTCGACGATCGTAATGCGGGTGACTTTTCCTCCGTCGGACTGCTCCAGCCGATAATCGGCAGGACGCGTCAGCTCGATGACGAAGCGGACCGTCTCCGGATTGTTCAGCGCATAGCGCACTTTGACCACGGTGCCGCCGCCCGGCAGCTCTCCGCTCGTCAGTCCGGCAAACGCTGCGGAAGCATAATCGAGCACGAGCCTGTACGGCGGCGCATCCATCAGTTTCGTGATCCGCGGTGTCGCGGCTGCGCCCGCGGTGATCACGACGTTCGTCCCGTCAATGTACACCGGTCCGCCGGGATCCTTCGGCCGGGTCGGACCGAGCACTTCCCGCTGCTCCTCGGTTTTGTCGTCCAGCCGGTCGCGCGGCGTCCCCCCCTGCTTGTACAAAAACAGCGACTGCGTCAGCGGATCGCCCACCGTTTTCATGCCGAGCGATTTTCCCAAAAGCGCGACGGGTATGTAAATGATGCCCTGCTGCTCGAACACCTGCGCTCCCAGGTCCACTGCGCGCCCGTTCAGCCGAGCGGACGACTCCGACACGCGCACGGCCAGTTCCCAATCTTCGCCGCGAATGACCGCTCCGCTCGCATCCTCTTCGATTCGCCAAGTCGCGTCGAGCAGCTCGGCCAACGTCGCCGCGCCGAGAAACGGTTTCTTGTCCGCGAAAACAACCGGCTCCGGACCGGAATGCCGCACTCCGTTGACATACAACGTGTAAGGATCCTTCACGTCAACCGCCAATACGGGCAGACAGGTGATCAGCACAAACACGGCGGCGGTGAATGCGACGATTTTCTTCATTTTCCACCTCGGCGACGTCTCTAAATGTTCCTCGCAATCTTGCAATCTCTGAATTTGTCGCTGAATCTATCATAACTATTATAATAGACGGCACAAAGTGGAAAAAGTTGCGAAAAAAAGCCCCGATTCGCCACTTTCGGGCGTCGGGGCGCGCGCAAACCGAAATGCGCCACTTTTCGCCATATCATCGCGCGAAAGGCGCGCCATGGTCCTCAAACGGGATAGGCCAGCCGTTCCTTGTGTTTTTGTTCGTACTGCGCGATTTTATCCTCATGCTGCAAAGTCAGGCCGATGTCGTCCAGTCCGAGCAACAAAAACTGCCGGCGGTGTTCGTCGAGATCGAACGGATAGCGGAGGCCGCTGTCGTCGGACACCGTTTTGGCCTCCAAATCGACCGTCAAGCGGTATCCTTCGCGATTCCACGTCCGCTGGAACAACTCTTCCACCTGCTCTTCCGGAAGGCGGATCGGCAGGATGCCGTTTTTGAAGCAGTTGTTGTAAAAAATGTCGGCAAACGACGGCGCGATGACGACGCGAAACCCGTAGTCGAGAATCGCCCACGGCGCGTGTTCGCGCGACGAGCCGCAGCCGAAATTCGCCCTCGCGAGCAGGATGGACGCGCCTTGGTAGCGAGGCTGGTTCAGGGGAAACGACATGTTCTTTTCGCCGTTTTCGTAAAAACGCCATTCATAGAACAAAAATTGGCCGAAACCGGTTCTCTCGATCCGCTTCAGAAATTGTTTCGGAATAATGGCGTCCGTGTCGACATTGACGCGGTCGACCGGCGCGACCAGTCCGGTATGGGTTTTGAACGGTTCCATCTTCATCGCATCCTTCCATAAATCGCTAATCTTGCCTGCATCCGCCGCGCGGTTCCGTATCGAAAACCGCGGAGGCGAGTCCGCGGCCGCCCCGAAAGTGTCAGCTCCCGCATCACCAACGCTGTGATATACGTCGCTCCATCGCTGTCACTTAAACGGTTCGACTTTCGCGGACGGGAAATTTCGAAATCGATCTTCAGGAAACTTCTGAATCTATCTTCATTTATCTTCTTTTCATCTTCTCTCCGTCGCGAATTCCCCAATGGACCGGCTCGCGAATGGATCATGCTGTGCAACCCGCCGCTCCGGCGGCGTCCGTCACACCGTCACGGGATCGTCTTTGAACTCCCACTCGCGCACGTCGACAAAATGCCCTTTAATGGCCGCCGCTGCCGCCATGGCGGGGGAAACGAGATGCGTCCGGCCGTCGCGGCCCTGACGTCCTTCAAAGTTGCGGTTCGAAGTCGACGCGCACCGTTCTCCCGGATTCAGGAAGTCCGGATTCATCGCCAGACACATGCTGCAGCCGGCGTCGCGCCATTCGAATCCGGCCTCGATGAAAATTTTGTCCAGCCCTTCTTTCTCCGCTTGCTGCTTAACGCGTCCGGAACCGGGCACGACGATCGCGTTCACGTGGGGAGCGACCTTGTATCCCTTGACGACCTTCGCCGCCGCGCGCAAGTCCTCGATGCGTCCGTTCGTGCACGAACCGATGAACACGCGGTCGATCTTGATCGACGTCATCGGAGTGCCGGGCGTAAGGCCCATGTATTCGAGCGCCTTGGCAGCGGCTTTGCGTTCGTTTTCCGTCGGAAAATCGTTCGGATCCGGCACAACGGAGGTAATGTCGGTGCCCATGCCCGGGCTGGTGCCCCAGGTGACCTGCGGAACGAGCGAGCTCGCGTCGAATTCCACCACTTTGTCATAGACGGCGCCTTCGTCGGTCCGCAGCGTTTTCCATTGTTCCACCAGCTTGTCAAACGCTTCTCCCTGCGGCACATAGGGACGTCCGCGCAAATATTCGAACGTTTTTTCGTCCGGCGCGATCATGCCCGCGCGGGCCCCCGCCTCGATGGACATGTTGCAGACGGTCATGCGTTCTTCCATCGACAAATTGCGGATGGCTTCCCCCGTATACTCGATAACGTAGCCGGTCGCAAAATCGGTGCCGTACTTGGCGATGATGCCGAGGATGATGTCTTTCGCCGTCAATCCCGGCGGCAGTTGACCGTTGACGCGCACTTCCATCGTCTTGGACTTGAATTGCTGCAGCGTCTGCGTCGCCAGCACATGCTCGACCTCGCTGGTGCCGATGCCGAAGGCGAGGGCGCCGAATGCGCCGTGCGTGGACGTGTGGCTGTCGCCGCACACGATCGTCTTGCCCGGATGCGTCAAGCCGAGCTCCGGTCCCATCACGTGCACGATGCCCTGATCGATACTGTTCAGATCGAAACATTTGATGCCGAAGTCGGCGCAGTTTTTGGCCAGCGTTTCGATCTGCTGCCGGGAAATCGGGTCGGTGATGTTGAACCGGTCGTGCGTCGGCACGTTGTGGTCCATCGTCGCAAACGTCAGGTCGGGACGGCGCACCTTGCGCCCGGCCAGCCGCAAACCTTCGAACGCCTGCGGCGATGTGACCTCATGCACGAGATGGAGGTCGATGTAAATAATGCTCGGTTTGCCCTCCTCTTCGTGAATGACGTGGTTTTCCCAAATTTTTTCGTACATCGTCTTTTTTGTGCTCACTTCGATTCACCTCATCATCTTTCCGTCTGCTTGCCGCAGTTTCCGTCTTCTTGCCGCGGTTTCCGTCTGCGTGCGGGAAATGGACATGGAAAGGACGGACGTTGTTCTTACGAGCATTATATCATTTTCATATTCATTGATCCAAGATATAATATCTATAACTTTCATAGATAATCATTATAATTCTACTTCTTCCTTTTCTACTTCTTCATGCTGAATGCGTCTGATCGTTTGCGTTGAAATTGCCCTATCGCGATTCATAGTCCCCCTGTCGCGGGTTACGGTCGGGGCGACGGATCGCCCGATCGAACCCCCACCCGATCGAACAACTGTTGGAGGTGACCGTTATGGAACTGCGACAGCTGCAGTATGCGGCCCAGCTTGCCGCGGACAAAAACTTCACCCGCGCCGCCGAAAAGTTGCACATTGCCCAACCTTCGCTCAGCCAGCAGCTTTCCAAGCTGGAAAAAGAACTCGGCGTCCTCCTGTTCCGGCGCAGCACCAATTCGGTGGAACTGACCTACGCGGGCAGCCGGTTTGTGGAGCACGCGCAGCAAATTCTCGATATGGTCGAACAGCTGAAGCAGGAAATGGAGGACATTTCCCAGTTGGCGCGCGGGCAGCTGACCATCGGCAGCCTCCCGATCACCGGTTCGCATGTGCTGCCGCTCGTGCTGCCGGTGTTTCAGGCCGAGTATCCCGGCATCGAGATCATTTTGACCGAAGATACGTCCGCCAACCTGGAGATGCTGGCCATTCAGGGCAAAACGGACCTCAGCCTGCTGACGCTGCCGCTGCCGGAGCCGTCGCTGTCCTATGAACCGCTGATCGAAGAGGAAATCTGTTTGGCCGTGCCGCCGACACATCCGGCGGCCATACGGGAACCCGTGCGGAACGACGGGCAAATGGCGGTGATCCCGCTGTCGGAAATGAGGCAGGAGCCTTTTATCACGTTGAAACAAGGGCAGGGTTTCCGGCAAATCGCGATCGATTTGTGCAAGCGGGCGGGGTTTACGCCGCGCATCGTGTTTGAAAGCACGAATATCGAAACCGTGCAGGCGCTCGTTGCCGCGGGCATGGGGGTGGCGCTCGTGCCCGAAATGATCACACGTACCGCGCGAAACCGATTTACGCCGGTTTATTTCCGGCTTCAGGGCGCCCCGACTCGGACGGTGGTGATCGCCTACAAGAGCGGCCGATATTTGTCCAAGGCGGCCGAAGCGTTCATCAAAACCGCGACGGAAGTGGTGGGCACCGCGCGACGGCGCGGCGATATCTGAAGCCGGGCACGGTCAATCCGATTTCAGACTATACCAATCCTGAAACTGTCCACGGTCAATACAAATCCGGTCTGCGGTCTTCAAACACGCGGATTTTGCGGCGCGCCCGGTCCACCGCTTCCAAGTCGATCGAGACGCGCAGCACGCCTTCCTCTTCCCCGCCTTCGAGCACGATGCCCCCCCACGGATCGACGATCATGGAATGGCCGAAAAAGCTCGACTTCCCTTCCGAACCGACGCGGTTGCAGGCGATGACGAACATCTGGTTTTCGATGGCGCGGGCGGCAATCAGCGTACGCCAGTGGTTCAGCCGGGGATTCGGCCACTGCGCCGGCAAAAACAGCATAATCGCCCCGTCCACCGCCAGTTTTCGCGCCAGTTCGGGAAACCGCAAATCGTAACAGATGGCCAAACCGGCGGGAATGCCGTCCAACGTCATCCGACCCGCGTGTTGACCCGCTGTCAGGTGTTTGTCTTCTTCCATCAGCCGGAAAAGATGGATCTTGCTGTATTCCGCCACCATCGCGCCGCCGCGGTCAAACGCAAACGACGTGTTGGTCACGCGGTTTCCCCTTTTCACGGCGACCGAACCGGCGACGACATTGACCGCGTGCTCGCGGCAAAAAGCGGAAATCATCTCCCGCGTGCGCCGCCCTTCCACGTCCGCCAGTTCTCCGATGCGTTCCAGCGCATAGCTTGCGTTCCACATCTCCGGCAGCACGATGATATCCGGCTTGTCCTGATCCGACCGCACCGCCTCATTCAGCGCCGATTCGACTTTGGCAAAATTCGCGTCCGGATCGCCCGAGGCGATATCCAATTGCAGCAGCGCGATGTTCCATTTTCTCGACATTGGTCTTCCTCGCTTTGTCCCCGCCGTCGTTTGGCGGATGGATGGCCGTATGTTCGCGGGTACGGTACTTGACGGTGTTCGCTTGCGCAAGAACAGGTCGATGACCGCATGTGCCGGTCGATTCCTGCATGTGCTCGTTCATGACAGGGGTCGTGCGCAACTTCATACCGATGTACGCATGCGCCAGTATGCGAGTACTTGGCGATGATCCTGTCGTACGTACAGGACGATGCTCTCATGCAACAAGTACATACCGATGTTTCCATACGCAAGTATATCAAAAATGTACGGCTTCCATCCGTTCGGCATTGCGTCTTGTTAACCATTATGTCGCATCCCCGTGCTCTGTCAAGCGTCAACCGCCTGTGCAGCAGCCGGTTCGGCAACCGGGGAAGCGACAATTTGATGGATGGTTCTTTTTCATTTCTTCAGTTTACCAGGAACTCCCGCGGATTGAACGATAAAACGCAAGTTGTCTCCGGCTTGGACCGATTCCTTGCTGACTTCCGGATGCTTTTTCGCACAAATACTACTTTCATACGCTTCCTTCACTCTTATCCCCCTCTGATCTCATGTTCCCGCATTGAAAGCCTATGGATGAAATGCTATATTAATGGCAAAGCTTACGTTTTACCGGAATATTGATTCCAAGAAAATCGTGTGCGGAAACGGGTACGGTGATTTTCGCCCCGAAACCGTTTCAAGCGGGAACGGCCGCGCACGCCTCTTTGATCCGCACGGCTCCAAACGGGAAACGGCAGGGGCCGCCTATGAATCCGAACCGTCTCATGCAAGAACGGGACAACAGACAAACCGAATTTTCTTGCTGTTGGTGGCGCTTGTGGCCCGTGAGCGGCGGCGTCCGCCCGCTCGGACTAACGGTACCGACGGCCCGGAGGCCGGTGTTTGTCTGCTCGAAGTAGCGGCGTTGCAGTGGTTCGGCTTCCGCCCTTGCGGGCGGAAGCCTTTTGCATTCCCGCTCCGCCGCCAAGGTTTGAACCATAACATCGTTGCCAAATTTAGAAGGGATGCCCATGACTCAACGAATCGTCGTCAAAATCGGCAGCAGTTCGCTGACTTCGGCCGAAGGGGGGCTCAGCCGTCCGCAAATCCGGTTTTTTGCCGAGGAAATCGCCAGGGTGGTAAAGGACGGACGCCAAATCGTTCTTGTCACCTCCGGCGCCGTCGCCGCCGGTTTTCGCGCGATCGGCTACGCGCACAAACCGAAACTGCTGCACGAAAAACAAGCTTCCGCATCCGTGGGCCAGGCGCTGCTGATGCAGGCGTACCAGGAGGCGTTTGCCGAACATGCGCTGACCGTCGCCCAAGTTCTCCTGACCCGCGCGGATTTTTCCAACCGCAAACGCATTTACAATGCGCTAATGACGCTCGAAGAACTGCTGAAGCGCGGCATCGTGCCGATCATCAACGAAAACGACACGGTCTCCGTCGACGAGCTGAAATTCGGCGACAACGACACGCTTTCCGCGTTGACCGCCAATCTGGTCAAGGCGCAGCAGCTCGTCATCGTCACCGACATGGACGGGCTCTACACCGACGACCCCCGCAAAAATGCGGATGCCAAACGGATCGATCGCGTGGAGCAAATCAGCGAGGAAATCTTTTCTTTCGCCGGAGGCGCGGGCAGTGCGGTCGGTACGGGCGGCATGCGGTCCAAGATTGAAGCGGCGCGCATCGCCGTTCGCGGCGGCATTCCGGTGTTTGTCGGCACCGTGCGCGAACCCGGCGACTTGGAACGAGCGATTTCGTCCAAAGGCAAAGGGACGTATTTCGAAGCGGACCTGCACACGCTGCCGATGAAAAAACAGTGGATCGGCTTCCACTCCCAACCCAAAGGGCAAATCGTCGTCGACAGCGGCGCCGAGGAAGCGTTGGTCGCGCGCGGAAAAAGCCTGCTCCCCGCCGGCATACGGGAAGTGTCCGGCGAATTTCATCCCGGCGATGTCGTCGAAGTGCTGAACCCGGACCGCCGCGTCATCGGCAGAGGCGTCGTCAATTACGAGTCCTGGCAGGTCAAGGCCGCGGCGGGACTTTCAACGGCGGAAGTGGAACAGCGCCTCGATGTGCAGCGGATTGAAGTCATTCATCGCGACGAATGGATCACATTGGCATAGACCAGAGGATACGAACCCGGAGAATGCGGTAATGAAACAGAACGGGAGGCGGAAACCATGAGTGAAGTGAAGGAAAAAGCGCTGGCTGCCAAAGCGGCCTCTAGCAAATTGGCGACGCTCACGACCGATCAAAAAAACCGGGCCCTGCTGCGCATGGCGGATATGCTGATCAGCGAAAGCGGCTCAATCATCGAAGCTAACGCCAAAGATCTGGAACGCGGCCGCGAACAGGGGCTGTCGTCCGCGCTGTTGGACCGACTCGCCTTGGACGAAAAGCGGATTCGCGCGATGGCGGAAGGACTCGTGCAAATTGCCGAACTGCCGGACCCGGTCGGCGACGTGCTGGAGCAGTTTGAACGGCCCAACGGTTTGCGCATCCGGAAAATTCGCGTGCCGATCGGCCTCATCGGCATCATTTACGAAGCGCGCCCCAACGTGACGGTCGACGCGGCCGGACTTTGTCTCAAGACGGGGAATGCGGTGCTTTTGCGCGGCGGCTCCTCCGCCCTGCACTCCAACATCCGCATCGTGGAAGTGCTGCATCAGGCGATGGCCGGCACGGATCTTCCCGTGGAGGCGCTGCAGCTCGTGCACAGCACGGACCGCTCGTCCGTGGACGAAATGCTGAAGCTGAACGGCATTCTGGATGTCGTGATTCCGCGCGGCGGCGCAGCCTTGATTCAGAACGTGATCCAAAATGCGACCGTTCCCGCCATTGAAACCGGCGCCGGCATCTGCCATACCTATATCGATGCCGAGGCGGATCCGCAAATGGCTTCCGACATCGCATTCAACGCCAAAGTGCAGCGCCCCTCCGTATGCAACGCGATGGAGACGCTGCTCGTTCACGAACAGTTTGCTTCCGTCCATCTGCCGGCGCTGGCCGAGCGGCTGCGCAGCGCCGGCGTCGAGCTGAAAGGGTGCGACGCGTCCCGGCGGTACGTCCCCTGGATGGCCGAAGCGGCCGAAAGCGACTGGGACACGGAATATAACGACTACATCCTGAACGTAAAAGTCGTCGCCGGCCTCGATGAAGCGCTGGAGCATATTCGCAAGCACGGCACGATGCATTCGGAATGCATCGTCACGAACAACCAGGCCAACGCGGAGCGGTTTTTGAACGAAGTCGACGCCGCCGCCGTTTACCACAACGCTTCCACACGGTTTACGGACGGATTCGAATTCGGATTCGGAGCCGAAATCGGCATCAGCACGCAAAAACTGCACGCGCGCGGACCGATGGGACTGCCCGCGCTCACTTCGACGAAATATCAAATCTACGGCAGCGGACAAATCCGGACTTAAACGGCCATCCGGCCTGCCATGCCCGCTCGCCCGCCCGCGTACGGATCTTGCCGGTCATCCGGCAGGATTCGGCCGCCCGGGCGCCGCACGACCATCGTTTGCACTGAACCATGGGACACGGGGGATTATGAAATGAACCAACAATTGTCCGATACGAACATCGCGTTTGTCGGCGCGGGTTCGATGGCGGAGGCGATCGTTCGCGGACTGGTGACGAAACGTCTGGCGGATCCCCGACGAATTACCGTCATCAACCGCGCCAATCGCGACCGCCTGATGGAATTGAGCGAAAAATACGGCGTTGAACCCGCTCTGGAGGCGGACAAGAAGGACGCCGCCGTCGCCGCGGCGGATGTGATCGTACTGGCGATGAAACCGAAAGACGCCGTCGCGGCGCTGAACGACCTGAAGCCGCATTTGTCGCCGCGTCAGCTGATCGTGTCCGTCATCGCCGGATTGTCCATCGCTTCCATTCAGCATGTGCTTGGCCGTCTGCCGGTCGTGAGGACGATGCCGAACACGTCCTGTTCCGTCGGTCTGGGCGCCACGGGCTTCGCGTCGTCGCCCGAAGTGACCGCGGCGCAGGAAGCGCTCGCCGCCGCCATGTTTGAATCCGTCGGCATCATTTGCAAGGTGGAAGAGCCGCTGCTCGACGTGGTTACCGGTCTTTCGGGCTCCGGACCCGCATACGTCTATCTGATGATGGAACAAATGATTCGCGCCGGCGTCGAAAGCGGCCTCGATGCGGAAAATGCAAAAGCGCTGACGGTGCAAACCGTTCTCGGGGCGGCGGAGATGGTGCGGTCTACGGGAGAGGAACCGGGCGAACTGCGGCGAAAAGTGACGTCCCCCAACGGGACGACGCAAGCGGCGCTGGAACTGCTCGACCGGGAAGGATTTCCGAGCGCGGTGCGCCGGGCGGTCTTGAGAGCCGCGGAACGGGCGCGCGAGCTTGGTGCCGAAACCGATCCCGCGCGAAAACCTCCCTCCGCCTGACGCGGAGGTTCCGCGCCGGATATCGAATCTAAATCTTACGGTTTCCGGCGCCCTCCTCCGCAGTCGGATGCAAATACCACCCTCACCATCAACACCTAACGCCTTCGCTATGCTTGATTGCCTTCCCCACAGTCTCGTTCGATCCGCCACGCTCACCGTGTTGGCCGGACGCATTGACCTGCCGCGCTTGCCATCCCGGATGGGCGCTGCCCGCTTGCCTCGCTTATCTGCCGCGAAAACGCTGCGCGTACGCCTTGGCCTGTTCTACGGTGCGGATGCTGTTGCGCTGCCATTCGAGCAAAATGCGGTCAATGTATCGAAAATTCACTTTGCCGGCGAAAACGGCTTCCTTCAGCGCCAATACGATGAGCGGTTCCGGATATTGATCCCGTTCGATCCATCCGGTGATCGTCTCGTATTCCATCGGGGACAACGGGCGGGCAAACTCCTGTTCGAAAATCGAATACAAATTCGTCGTTTCCTGCTCCGGCAGTGCAGACGAGCCGGCCGTCGACACAGGCGGACGAAGAGGCCCCGCAGCCGTCGACCTTTCCGCAGCAGACGAATCCGCCGCCGATGTCCGTTTCGACGTCCCGGTTGAGCCTGCGGAAGCTGTCGAGGCTCCCGCGGCGGGTTGTGAAGCCGCGGCGGAAGGTCCTGCGGCGTACAGTTGAGCCGCGGCCGCGAGCCGGTTCATGAGCGGCGTCCAATTGTACGCTTCGTAACGGATGCCGCTCGTTTCGTCAACGCGCTCGTCAATGCTCAAATATCCCCGTTTGATCAACCGGTGCAGCGACGTGATGATCTGCTGCTGCGGAATCGACATGCGCGAGCGCAATTCTTCCCAGGAAGGAAATTCCTTGTGCTCGTGCTGGCGCATATACATCAAATGCAGCAAAATCATGACGTCCTCTTCGGTAAGGCCGAGACTTTTGTAGTACAGCATCAGCGCGCCGGGCACGGCAACAAATCCCGTCTGCCAGGCGTGCATCCAACCCGACTCAAATGACGTGCGATCCGTCTCTCCCATACGCATCCCCTTCCTTCCGCCCACCGTGGACGGTTGGCGGAAATCCGAAAATTTCTTCTCCCATCGACAAACAGCGTGCGTTCTGGCGGTAGACAGCGCGTGGTTGGCGGATGTGAATGAGCCTTCTGCCGCTCAATCGGCTTGCCGCGATTTCAAAGAACGGGCAAGCCGGTAAGTATCGCGGGCAATGACCAGTTCTTCGTTGGTCGGAACGACCAGCACGGCCACTTTCGAATCCGGAGTCGAAATTACCCTCGCTTCTCCCGAAGGCCGGGCGTTGACGTCCGGGTCCAGGCGAACTCCGAGATAGGAAAGCTTGCCGCAAATGCGTTCCCGCATCAACGCGGAATTTTCCCCGATGCCGGCGGTAAACACGAGCACATCCAGCCCGTCCATCGCCGCCGCATACGAACCGATATATTTGCGCAGACGGTATTCGTACATGTCGAACGCCAAAGCCGCGTTTTGATCGCCGTTTTCCATCGCCTTGATGATTTCCCGCATGTCGCTGCTGAAGCCGGAAATCGCCAGCAGGCCGCTGTGCTTGTTGAGCATCGAATTGACCTCGTTCGGCGTCAGCTGCTCCTTGGCCATGGCGAACGGCACGATCGCCGGATCGATATCGCCGCTGCGCGTGCCCATCATGAGGCCTTCCAGCGGGGTCAGCCCCATGCTGGTGTCCACCGACTTCCCTTCCATGATCGCCGCCACGCTCGCGCCGTTGCCGATGTGGCACGTCACCATTTTCAATTCCTTCAGCGGCCGGCCGAGCAGCTCCGCCGCCTTTCCGGCCACATAGGCGTGCGAGATGCCGTGAAAACCGTAACGGCGAATTTGATGCCGTTTGTACAGCACGATCGGAATCGGATACAAATACGCGACCGGAGGCATCGTCTGATGGAAAGCGGTGTCGAACACCGCCGCCTGCGGAACGCCGGGCAAATGCTGCTCGGCGGCCAGAATGCCCGTCAGGTGGGCGGGGTTGTGCAGCGGCGCCAAATCGAACAGCCTGCGAATCTCCTGTTTGACTTCCGGCGTAATGAGCACCGACTCGGAAAAACTTTCCCCGCCGTGCACGACGCGATGGCCGACCGCCTCGATTTCTTCAATGCCGCGCAGCACGCCGTGCTCCGGATGCGTCAAGAGCCGCAGCATTTCTCCGATCGCGGTGCCGTGGTCCAAAATTTCCTTGACTTGCGTCCAGTCCGGTTTTCCGGCGGGCTCATGGGTAATCATCGCCGTCTCGAACCCGATGCGCTCCACGCTGCCTTTGGCGAGCACCGTCTCCCTTTCCATTTCAAACAATTGGTATTTGATGGAGGAACTGCCCGCATTGATCACCAAGATGTTCACAGTCGGTCACCGTCCTTGTCGTAACGGAAAAACCCTTGTCCGGTTTTCACGCCAAGCTGGCCGGCGCGCACCATTTTTTTCAGCAAATACGAAGGCCGGTATTTCAATTCGCCGAATTCGCGAAACATGCGCTCAAGCGCGGCGAGCACGGCGTCCAGACCGAACCGGTCGGCCATCTCCAGCGGCCCGTATTTGAAATCATAGCCGATCCTCATCGCCGCGTCGATGTCTTCCGCCGTCGCCACCCCTTCCTCCAACGTATGCAGCGCCTCATTGATCAGCGTGCAGATCAGGCGGGTCGACACGAATCCCGGGGACTCGTACACCAGCACCGCTTTTTTGGCGATCGTCTCCTGCACGAACGTTTTGGTTCGCTCATACGTTTCGTCCGACGTTTGCAGTCCGCGCACGATTTCCACGAGATCGATATCCGCCACCGGATGCAAAAAGTGCATGCCGATCACGCGGTCCGGCGTTTTCGTTTCATTCGCCAGTTCGGTCAAACTGAGAGTTGACGTGTTGCTGGCCAGAATGACGTTCGGAGGACAAATCCGGTCCAGTTCCCGGAACAATTCCTTTTTCATCTCGAGATCTTCCGTGATCGATTCGATGACCATATCGCAACCCTCGAGATCTTGCAATTGCTCCGCTCTGCGGATGCGGGACATGATCATTTTTTTCTCCGCCGCGGTGATCGCCCATTTTTCCATCTGTTTGTCCAGCATCAATTCGATCATTTGCAGCGCATGATCCAGGCGTTCTTCCGTGCGTTCGACCAGCAGCACGTCAAGTCCCGACTTGGAGAGCATTTCCGCGATGCCCTGGCCCATCGTTCCCACACCGACCACGCCGATTTTTCTCATCAAATCGTCACCTCTCCACCCATCATGCCTGTCTATGCAAATCATACCACGAAATGCGCCGGCGAAAGTCCTGTTCACAAAGGATTCACACGCGAAAAATGGAGCATGGACGCGCGAGTCGATGCGAGGCGCGATGATCCGTGCGCTGCCTGCGCCGTGGCGGAACAAATCGTGAAAATCGAGCATGAATGCCAAAGCCGTACGGTTCGACTACCATGTCGGCGAGCGGCCTGTATACATGAAGATGGGTTCGGCACCGTTGTGGATGCGCGGTTGGATGCGAGCAGCCGGTACGGTTGGACAAGCCGTTGGAAACGATGGAATGGAGCGAAAAATGATGGTTGACGCACGATTTGGGTTCAAGCGGTTGGGTACGGAAAGAAACCGTTTGTTGGGCGCAGCCGTGTACGAACAGTCGGGGGTCGGACAAGATCGTGGGTTGAAGCGCGAATGGTGCGAGCAAGCGGTTCGTCGGCCGGTACGGGATCCGGATTTGCGGTTTGGCCCCGTTCGGCGCGAATGAATCGGAACGCGATCCATGCGTATGTATCGGCTCCGTCAGGCGTAACGCCTGCGGAACCGTCATCCTGTCGCGGCCGCATCCGGCTGCGGCCCGCTTTCGCCGGAACGCATCAATTCACGAAACTGGTCGCCGGACAGCGTCTCCTCCCGGATCAGCACGTCCAGCGCGGCCGTGAACACGTCGCGGCGCCGTTCCAGCATATCCCTTGTCTTTTCAATCAGTTCTTCCAGGATGCGGTTGTTTTCACGCATCAGCGTTTCCTTGGTCAGCATTTGCTCGTTCACGATTCCGAGATCGCTCAACCCGCAGTCGATCATCGTCCGCACGAGATTCATCGCCTGTTCAAAATCGTTGCGCGATCCGGTGCTGCGGCCGCCGTAAAACATTTCCTCGGCGACCGAACCGGCCAGCGCCACCATGATCTGCTGCTCAAGATACGATTTCGTATACAGGTAATGCTCCTGCTGCGGATGGTGACGGACGTAACCGAGCGCCTGTCCGCGCGGCGAGAGCGCCACCTGCGATACGGAACCCGGCCGCACGAGTTCGGCGGCGATGGCGTGGCCGAGTTCGTGCAGCGCGACCCGCTGCCGTTCTTCCTGCGTCGATTCGCGGTCCGTCTTTTCGCCGAGCATGACTTTGTCGATCGCCAGCGACAAATGTTCCTGGGTAATCTTCGCGGAACCGGCGCGCAGCGCGTAAATCGCCGCCTCGTTCATGACGCTTTCCAGCTGCGCTCCGGAGAAACCGAACGTTTCCTCGGCCGCCTTTTCCAGCGATACGCTTTCGTCCAGCGGTTTGTTTGCGGCATGGATGCGCAGGATGTGCAGTCTGCCCTTCTTGTCGGGAAGATCGACCTGGATGTGGCGGTCGAACCGTCCCGGACGCAAGAGAGCGCCGTCCAACACCTCCTTGCGGTTGGTGGCGGCGATGACGAGCACGCGCGGCAGATCGGCGGAATGAATGCCGTCCATTTCCGTCAACAGCTGATTCAGCGTCTGATCGTACTCGCGGTGCTGCCCCCCGTCGCGCCGTCCGCCGATGACGTCGATTTCATCGATGAAGACGATCGCGCGGTTTTTGCCTTCTTTTTGCGCCTGCTGGCGCGCCTCCCGGAACAAGTCGCGGATGCGGCTCGCGCCGACGCCGACGTACATTTCGACAAACTCGCTGCCCGAAGCGGACACGAACACGGAATCCGTATAATGCGCGGCCGCCTTCGCCAGCAGCGTCTTGCCGGTGCCGGGCGGACCGGTGAGCAAAATGCCCTTGAGCGGACGGATGCCCATCTTTCGGATTTCCTCGGCGCGAATGAGAAAATCGAGCGCCTCGATCAGCTCCGTTTTGGCCCGTTCCTGGCCGCCGATCTGATCGAAGGTCAGCCGCTCGGACGGACGCCGCCTGGATTTTCCGCTTCCGGACGGTTTTGCGCCGTCCCGCATGCGAATCAGGAAAAACGCCGCCGCGAGCAGCGCTCCCATCAAGAGGAGCGGCAGCACGTTCACGCCGACATAAGCCAAAAAGACGATCAGCACCGGAATCGCGCCGGCGAGCATCTCTTTGCCGAGCTTACTCATACGGCCACACCCCGATTCGCTCGGGCACGCGCGGCAGCATGACGAATTTGCTGTCGTCACCGCGGACGAGCCGGATATATACGTATTCTTCATCCATCGAAGTGCCGATCTGCAGGCCGGGCAGTTCCGCCGCCCGCTTGTTCAGCAATTCGGGAATTTGTCCGTATTTGTGATGATCCATCGCTTCGGCCACGTCAAACAGCGACTCCGACCACCATCGTTCGATTTCGTCCGAAGTCCGGTTCGTGATGGTGACATCGACGTCCCGTTTGCCGATCGCCTTTTTGCCGGACTCGCGAATCACCCGCATGATTTCGTGCAAGTTCGCGTCGGGGGCGAGTTCCATCTTCACGCCGACCGTATCCGCCTGAATATTCACGGACACGGCGAGCACGCCGTCCGTTCCCCTGAGCGTGTCCGCGAGCGGCGATTCCAGCGCAACGCCGCGATAGACAAACCATCCGCCGAACATGAGCGCGGAAGTGACCACAATGCTGACCAACACAGGTACAAGACGCAATTTCACATTACGCCCCCCTTTCTGAATGCGGTCTGCATAGCAGTGATATACTTGAGTATATCATACTTGATAGACCGGCTGGGGATGCAATGTGTGGAAGCGCCGCATTGCGGTCATTTTTTCGCCAGCGTATACGTTTCCAGCCATTCTCCGTCGCGGAAACGGTAATAATCGTAATACAAACGTGCGCCGCCTTCTTTATCCCGCTGCCGATAGTAGACT
>Ga0310827_101022_pt1 | contig 16498 bp, 11 predicted proteins | sample WT_ome_2_FD_201309 | JGI IMG/M metagenome (GOLD analysis project Ga0310827, IMG submission 201309) | Sorghum-adapted microbial communities enriched on wild type (WT) sorghum from Joint BioEnergy Institute, Emeryville, California, United... ... | reverse complement strand
CCCATGCCACCACGTCCCTCTGTCTCCGGGCGCTGGAGAAAAACGTCCGCCCGGGTATGACCGTCATCGACGTCGGCACCGGTTCGGGCATTCTGTCCATTGCCGCCGTGCGGCTTGGAGCCCGTCGCGTGCTGGCGCTCGATCTCGATCCGGTGGCGGTCAAGAGCGCGGCGGAGAACGTGGCGATGGGCGGCTTGTCGGACCGGATCGACGTGCAGGAAAGCGATCTGCTGCAGGCAGTGCGGGACGGCCGGGCGAAGGACGTCCTGCCGGCGGACCTCGTTGTCGCCAATCTGCTGGCGGAAATCGTGCTGACCTTCGTTCCCGACGTGTATCAGGCGCTCGCGGCCGGCGGCATCTACATCACGTCGGGCATTATCGGGCGCAAGGCGAACGACGTGCGGCAAGCCCTGGAGGCGGCGGGGTTTCGCATCGCCGCCGTCGATGCGGAAGACGACTGGGTCGCCATCACGGCCGTCAAACCTGGATGATGACGTCCGGCTGTGACCGGATCGTCGCGCGGAACCGGGATCCGGCATGGCGGTTGCGGGCGGGGCGCGTCAGTGCGCGTCAGTGCGCGGACCAGCGTACACCTGCGCGGGCGGCTGACCGGCATCCCCGTGTCCCGTGAAGGAAGGAACGGCGTCCGGCCGGACGGCATTTGTCTGGCGGACGTTTTTGCGATAAGATGAATTTGATCGAAAGGCGAATGGAGCATGCAACGCTATTTTGTCCCTGCCGGCCAATGGTCGGATCAATCGGTGCGCATCGCCGGGCCCGACGCCCGCCATCTTTCGACAGTCCTGCGCGCCAGGCCGGGCGACCGGATCATCGCGGCGGACGGGAGCGGCCGTGCGGCGATCGCCGTTGTCGACCGCGTGTCGCCCGATGAGGTCGTGGCGAGCCTGGAGCGCATGCTGGATGAAGCGAACGAACCTTCCGTCCGGGTCACCGTGGCCCAAGGGTTGCCGAAGGGCGACAAGATGGAGACGGTCATCCAGAAAGGCACGGAAGCGGGCGCGATCCGCTTCATTCCGTTCGTTTCGCGCCGGACGGTGGTGCATCTGGACGGCGGCAAGGAGGCGAAACGCCTCGGGCGCTGGGCGCGAATCGCCAAGGAGGCGGCGGAACAGGCCCATCGCGGCGCCGTTCCGGAAGTGACGCCCGTCACAAGCTGGCGGGGGCTCTTGGCCGACATCGGCCGATATGACGCGGCGTTCCTTTGTTATGAGAAAGAAGAATCGCTCGCTTTCCGCCGGCTGCTTGCGCAGCTCAAAGCCCGAAAGCCTGCTGCGGACATATTGCTCATCGTCGGTCCGGAGGGCGGGTTCGACGAGGAAGAGGCGAAGGAAGCGGAGGCGGCGGGGTGCCGTGCGATCAGCCTCGGCCGCCGCATTTTGCGCACCGAGACGGCGGCGCTCGTCGCCCTCAGCTGCATTTTGTACGAATTCGGTGAAATTGGGGGATCCTGATGCCAACAGTGGCTTTTTACACCGTCGGTTGCAAGGTCAATTTCGTGGACACGGAGGCGATCTGGCAACTGTTCAAAAAGGAAGGGTACGAGCAGGTCGACTTTGAGGAGACGGCCGACGTCTACCTGATCAACACGTGCACCGTGACGAACACCGGCGACAAGAAAAGCCGGCAAATCATCCGCCGGGCGATCCGCAAAAATCCGGACGCCATCGTGGCGGTCACCGGCTGCTACGCGCAGACGTCGCCGGCCGAAATCATGGCCATCGACGGCGTGGATCTCGTCATCGGCACCCAGGACCGGGACAAGCTGATGGACTACATCCGGCAGCTGCGGGAAGAGCGCAAGCCGATCAACGCGGTGCGCAACATCATGAAGACGCGGGAATTCGAGGAGCTGAAAGTGTCCGGTTTCACCGAGCGGACCCGGGCGTTTCTGAAAATCCAGGAAGGGTGCAACAATTTCTGCACCTTCTGCATCATTCCGTGGTCGCGCGGGCTGTCCCGCAGCCGGGATCCGAAAAACGTGCTGGAGCAGGCCCGGGAGCTGGTGGACGCCGGATACAACGAAATCGTCCTGACCGGCATCCACACCGGCGGGTACGGGGACGACCTGGTAGACTACCGGCTGAGCGACCTGCTGGTCGATTTGACGAAGATCGACGGGCTTTCCCGCATCCGCATCAGCTCCATCGAAGCGAGCCAGATCGACGACAGGATGATCGACGTGCTGAACGGCTCGGACAAACTGTGCCGCCATCTGCACATTCCGGTGCAGGCGGGGGACGACGACGTGCTCCGGCGGATGCGGCGCAAATATACGACGGCCGAATACGCCGAAAAGATCGAAAAAATCCGGAAAGCGATGCCCGGCGTGGCGATCACGACGGACGTCATCGTCGGCTTCCCCGGCGAGACGGACGACATGTTCGACAACGGGTACCGGTTTTTGGAACAGGTCGGGTTCAGCCAAATGCACGTGTTCCCGTATTCCAAACGGACGGGCACGCCGGCCGCGCGCATGGACAACCAGGTGCCGGACGATGTGAAGCAGGAGCGGGTGCGCCGGCTCATCGAACTGTCGGACCGGATGCACAAGGAGTACGCGGAAAGCTGCATCGGCCAGGTGTTCACGGTCATTCCGGAGCGGCCGGGGAAAGAAACCGACCCGGGCTGGCTCGTCGGCTACAGCGACAACTACCTGCCCATCGCTTTCCGTGCCGGACAGGAGCTGATCGGCTCGCTGTGCCGGGTGAAACTGGCCGCCGCGGGCGAACACGAACACCGGGGCGAACTGGTGCGCGTGCTGGATGAAACGCCGGCCGCGGCGGGTCAATAATTGCACATGGTTGGAGTCTGCAATGTGCCGGCGGGTTGAGGCCTTCGGCACATTTTGCCATTCTGCCCGGAAAGGAAGAACGCGCATGATCGAAAGAGCCGCAGGAGGCGTCGTCTATCGCCGCACCGCGGAAGGTGCGGAAGTGCTGCTGATCCGCGACCGTTACGGCAAAATCGCCCTGCCCAAAGGGAAGGAAGAACCGGGGGAAACGCCGGAGCAAACCGCGGTGCGGGAAATCGCAGAGGAGACGGGCATCGAAGCCCGGATCGGGGAGTTGCTGGAAGAAACGCATTACGCGTATGAAAAGGCCGACGGGACGAAGGTGGACAAAACCGTCCGCTTCTACCTGCTGGAGGCGACCGGCGGCGAATTGAAGGCGCAGCTGGAAGAAATCGGCGACGCCCATTGGGTATCCCCCGAAGAGGCGATCCGCCTGCAGCACGCCGCCGGCTATCCGACCAACGACGTCGTGTTTCGCAAGGCGCTGGCCAGACTGGGCGCGCTGAACGAACGGGCATAGGCAGAGGGGGACGCCCGGTGCGGGGACATTCGTCGCGAATGCTTCCGCAGCAGGGCGGATTCCGCGGATGCGTTCATCGCATGACGCCGTCCGTCGCCGACCGCATGAAGTCCCAGGCCCGATCGGCCGCATCGCGTGCGGACACGAGCGATGCGTCTCGCGCGATCCACGCAACCGCCGATGTCCGAACCGTCCAAATTGACCAAATCCAAGCAAGGGAGTGTCGACCATGGAAAGGACCACCGAATGGGATGCAAAACGGCTGGCGAATTGTATCGACCACACGTATTTGAAGCCGGACGCCACGAAGGCGATCATTGACAAACTTTGCGACGAAGCCGTGCAATACGGGTTTTACAGCGTGTGCGTGAACGGCATGTGGGTGGCCCGGTGCCGGGAACGCCTCGCCGGAAAGCCGCCTCTCATCGCGGCGGTGACCGGCTTTCCCCTGGGCAGCATGAGTGCGGAAGCGCTGGCCTATGAAACCGCCAAGGCGGTGGAAGACGGTGCGCGGGAAATCGACACGGTGCTGCCGGTCGGGCCGCTGCTCGAAGGCGACCTGAAGAAGGTGGAACGCCACATCTCGCTTGCGGTGAAGGCGGCCGGCGTTCCGGTGAAAGTCATTCTGGAAACCGGGTATTTGAACGACGAGCAGAAGCGAGTCGCCTGCCAAATCAGCGAAGCGGCGGGAGCCGCCTTCGTGAAGACGAGCACCGGGTTCGGCCCGGGGGGCGCGACGGTGGAGGACATCCGGCTGATGCGTGCCGCCGTGTCCCCGTCCGTCGGCGTCAAGGCGTCGGGCGGCGTGCGGGATCGCGCCAAGGCGATCGCGATGATCGAGGCGGGCGCCAGCCGCATCGGCACGAGCTCCGGCATCGCCATCGTCGGCGGCGCACAGGAGTCCGGCGGCGGGTATTGAGCGGGGGTCGTGCCGCTTTTGTACGAAATTTCATACAAAACGACGTCTTTCGGCCTTCAAAAAGGGCGTTTTGGATGAAAAATCATACAAAAACGATCGGTTGAAAGGCATGGAGGATTCATTTTGTATGAAAAATCATACAAAACGTTTCGAATAACCGGGTTTGACCGGCCTTTTGTATGAAAAATCATCCAACATTGAAACGGTCACGTCGGCCGACGGGCGGGGAAACCGGTTGAGGACAGCCTGACGCTCGCTTTTGGCCGAAAAAGCGACCAAACGGTCGGATCCATGACCGAAGAACGGATGTTTTGGGCAAAATTCGGATGGATGTTTGATTGTTCGGTGAAAAATCGACCGAACCCATGCCCAGTTCCGGCTGTGCATGGCTGGATGAGAAACGATCGGGCGTTGGTTCGTCAACTTTGGTGGCGGACTAACCGGTCTTGCCGGGGCGCGATCCGGTTTTTCCGGGGGTGGCGCCGGAATCATGCATCCTGGTGCGTGTCTCCCCGGAGTTGGTACCGGGGTGAAGGTTGACGCGGGACTTTCCGGGATTGGCCCCGGATTTGTCGGGGGCGTGATCGATTGCCGATTCATCCCCGCCGATTCGCCGGATGGCCGGCAGGTAACAGACGGGCAGCGCCAGCAGGGAACAAATGACATTGAAAATCGTCTGCGCATGGGCGATCTGTCCGGCCGGTTCCGCCGTGATCCAGGCGGATGCGGCATGCAGCAGTTCGATGAACGGATAGAACAGGACGGTGCCGGCGACGTTCAGGATGAGGTGGCTGTACGCCACGTAACGGCCGAAGCGGCCGCCCCCGATGCCGGCGATCAGCGCCGTCACGCAGGTGCCGACGTTGCAGCCGAGCACGATGGCGATGCCGAGGGGAACGGGGATGGCGCCGAGACCGGCGAGGCTCATCGTCATGGCGATGGAAGCGGCGCTGCTGTGAATGACGGCCGTCAAGATCGCACCGGCGATGATGCCCCACAGCGGGCTGCGCTGGGCATGCTCCAGAAACCAGGCGAGAAACCCTCTTTCCTGCAAGTACGGCACGATGCCCTGCATGATGCGGATGCCGAGCATGATGCCGCAAAATCCGGCGGCGGCGAGCGACAGACCGCGGACGGCGGCAACGACTCTGCCGGCTTTCCGGAAGACGGGCAGGGGGAGGCAGGCGGCGAGCCACAAGGCGGTGCTCGCCGCAAGGGCGGGAAGCGAAGCGGCGGACAAGTTCAGGCCGATCAGTTCCGTGGTGAGGCACGTGCCGATGTTGGTGCCGAGAATGATGCCGAGGGTGCGGGGGAAGCTGAGCACGCCGGCGTTCACCATGCCGATGGTGACGACGGTGACGGCGCTGCTGCTTTGCAGGACGGCCGTCGTTCCCGTGCCGGTCAGAAGACCGAGAAGCGGGGTGCCGGTCAGACGGGCGAGCATCGACTTCATCCACCCGCCCGTCCATGCATACAGCGCATGTTCCATGATTTTCATGCCGGCCATGAACACGGCCAGGCCGGCGGCGATGGGAAGCAGCAACGCTTGAAATGCGATTGCCATGCGACGAACATCTCCTTGACAATCCGCCGTTCATCCGGCTTGTTCGCCATGTCAAACATGCGGCCGGACGCGTTGCGGCGGGTTTCCTGTCTGCTGCGGGGGACATCACGTCCTCATGCGGAAAGCGGGCAATCCGTGCACCGCGGACAGGCGTCTTTTCGGACAAGTATATGAAGGCGATTCGGGCCGCATGACAAACCGGCGGGAAAAGGACCCGACACGCGGGAGAGGGGGAGGACGGTTTGCCGGTACGGTTCATCATCGGCCGGGCGGGCAGCGGCAAGAGCACGCTCGTGCTGGACGAAATCAAAAACAGGCTGGAAAAGGGCGGGGACGACGCCCCCCTCGTGCTTCTCGTGCCGGAGCAAGCGTCGTACCGCTACGAGCGTCTCCTGGCATCCGTTGTTGAATGCGGCGGCTTCATGCGCGCCCAAGTGCTCAGTTTCCGCCGGCTCGCGTTTCGCGTCATGCAGGAGACGGGAGGCGCCGCGCGAATCCACATCGCCGATGACGGCAAGAAAATGCTGCTGCACAAATTGCTCATGCACCGGAAAGACGAATTGCGTTCCTGGCGCCAGATGGCCGGCGAACCCGGATTTGTCGACCGGCTCGCCGGCATGCTGGTGGAGTTCAAACGATATCGCATCGATCCCGCAAAGCTGGCGGAAGAAGCGGCAAGGGCGGGGGAAGGCCGCTTGTCCGCCCTGGCGGACAAGCTCCACGATCTCGCCGTACTGTATGCGGCATACGAAGAGGCCGTCGGGCGGCTGTATGTCGACGCCGAGGACGATTTGGCGCATTTGGCTGAACAGTTTGCAAACTCGTCCTATGCCGGGAGAGCGGAAATATGGATTGACGGGTTCAACGGATTTACGCCGGTGGAGCTGGAAGTGCTGGCTTCCGTCATGCGGCATGCCGCCAGGGTCAGCATCGCGCTCTGTCTCGACCGCGACGTTGACGCCGGAGAAACGCCAGACGAGCTGGATCTGTTTCACCCGACCGCCCGCACATGCGCAAGGCTCAAGAAAATCGCCGCGGAATGGAACGTGGAGGTGGAGCCGACCGTCCGGCTGACGGGATCGCCGCGCCATGCGGACAGCCCGGTGCTGGCCGAACTGGAGCGGGCGTTGGCGCTCGGACGGAAGCCGGACCGGAACGCGGGAAGGCCGGAGCAGGCGTTGACGCTCATCTCCGCCGCGAGCGTCCGGGAAGAAGCGGAAGCGGCCGCACGGCGCATGATCCGGCTGGCGCGGGACGAAGGCGCCCGCTGGCGCGACATGGTGGTGCTGCTTCGCCAGCCGGAACAGTACCGTGACGTGTTGGCGACGGCGTTCACCGATTACGGCATCCCGTTTTTCTTCGACCAGAAGCGAGAAGCGGGACATCATCCGTTGGCGGAGCTGATCCGCGCGGCCCTGGAGACGGTCACCGGAGGCTGGCGGTATGAAAGCGTGTTCCGGGCCGTCAAAACCGGCCTTCTCGTCGCGCCAGACGGGGACGGGGAGGATGCACGGCGGCAACTGGAACTCGAACTGGATCGCCTGGAAAACTACGTGCTCGCCTGCGGCATCCACGGATCGCGCTGGACGGACGACAAGCCGTGGGAATGGCGCCCGTTCCGTTCGCTGGAAGAGGAGGAGACAGCGGACGATCGCACCAAAGACGCACAGGCGGAATACCTGCAGCGGATCAACGACATGAGACGGAAAGTTTGCGCTCCCCTCACCGGCCTGGAAGCCGGCCTGAAGCGGGCCGGCAACGTGCGCGACATGGCGGCGGCGGTGTGGGCGTTTCTCGAGGATACGGGCGCCGCCGTCCGCCTGGAGTGCTGGGCGCGGGAGAGCCGACTGCGGGGCGAAGCGGAGCGGGCGCGGGAACATGAGGGCGTCTGGAACCAGACCGTCGGCCTGCTCGACCAGCTCGTGGAAATGACGGGGGACGAGCGGATGAAGCCGGAGGCGTTCGCCGATCTCCTTGACGCGGGGCTTTCCCACATCAAACTCGGTCTCGTGCCGCCGACCCTCGACCAGGTGCTGATCGGCAGTCTGGAGCGGTCGCGGCCGGGGTCGGCGAAACACGTGTTTTTGCTCGGGGCGTGCGACGGCGTACTGCCTTCGGTGATCAAGGAAGACGGCATCCTCACGGAACGGGAGCGGGAACGGCTGTCCTCGGCCGGTCTGGAACTGGCGCCGGGCAACCTGCGCCGCCTGCTGGACGAGCAGTTCATGATCTATTCCGCCGTCACGCTCGCTTCGAAGTCGCTCTGGATCAGCTGGCCGCGGGCGGACGAAGAAGGGAAGGCCGTGCCGCCGGCGGAAATCATCAGGCATATTCGGCGCCTGTTCCCCGATCTTGCCGTCACCGAAGCAGACGCGGATGTTGCGGGCGACGCGGAGGAGTTCCGGAAGCGGATCGTCCATCCCGGCCAGGCGCTGTCCCTGCTGACGGCCGAACTGAAGAAGGCGGCGGAGGGCGCCCCTTTGTCTGACGGCTGGCGGCAAGTGTACAACTGGTTTGCCGCCGATCCGGACCGCCGGTCGATGCTGACAAGCCGCACCGCTTCCCTGCTGCACGCCAACCGCGCGGACAGGCTGTCTCCCGCCACGAGCCGGAAGCTGTACGGCGTGCCGCTTCTGGCCAGCGTGTCGCGAATGGAACGGTTTGCCGCCTGCCGCTTTTCCCATTTTGCCGCCTACGGGCTGCGCCTGAAGGAACGGAAGCTGTTCCGCCTGGCAGCGCCCGATGTCGGACAGCTGTTCCACGGCGCCCTCAGCCTGATCGGCCGGCAGCTGATGGAACAGGGCCGCACCTGGGGGATGCTTACGGATGAGGAAAGCCGCAGGATGGCCGTGGAAGCGGTCGATCTGCTGGCGCCGAAACTGCAGGGCGAAATATTGCTCAGCAACAGCCGTTACCGGTACATCGCCGGAAAATTGAAGCGTATCGTCGGCCGGGCAACGGCCATGTTGGCGGAGCACGGACGGCGGGGCGCTTTCGTGCCCGCCGGGCTGGAAATCGGATTCGGCCGCGGCGAGCCGTTGCCGCCCCTCGCCATCACCCTCCCCGACGGAACGAAAATGGAGGTGGCCGGCCGGATCGACCGGATCGACAAAGCCGAGGGAAGCGAAGGCACGCTGCTTCGGATCATCGACTACAAATCGGGCAAGCGCGCCCTCAATCTGGCGGACGTCTATTACGGGTTGTCCCTGCAAATGCTCACCTATCTCGACGTGGCCGTCACCCATGCGGCCCGCTGGCTCGGTTCCGGCGCCAAACCCGCCGGCGTGCTGTATTTTCACGTGCATGAGCCGCTGATCCGCGCTCCGCGTCCGCTGGATGTGAACGAAGCAGAAACGGAACTGCTCAAACAGTACAAGATGACCGGACTGGTGACGGCCGATCCGGAAACGGTGCGGCTCATGGACCAGTCGCTGAAGGCGGGCCATTCGCTGATCATTCCGGCCGGTCTGAAGGAGGACGGCAGCTTCTACAAGTCGTCTTCGGTGGTCACGGAAGACCGGTGGCGGCTGCTCAGGCGGCACGGGCGGGTCAAAATCCGCCGCATCGGCGAAGGCATCCTGTCCGGTGAAGTGGACATCGCGCCGTTCAGGATGGGCGGCAGGACGGCTTGCCAGCATTGCCCGTACAAATCGGTGTGCCATTTCGATCCGCTCGTGGAAGGCAACGCCCACGAACCGAAAACACCGTATCCGGCGGATGAAATATGGCCGCTCCTGGAGCGAGGGGAAGGGGAGAAAGCATGAGCGAACGTCCGGAAAAACCCGCGGGCAGCCATTGGACCGACGAACAATGGCGGGCCATTACGGAACGCGGGAGCCATGTGCTGGTGGCCGCCGCCGCCGGTTCGGGCAAGACGGCGGTGCTGGTCGAACGCATTTTGCGGATCATAACCGACGAGCGTAAGCCGGTGGACGTGGACCGTCTGCTCGTGGCCACCTTCACGAAGGCGGCAGCCGACGAAATGCGGCAACGGATGCGGCAGGCGCTGGAAGCGAAGCTGGCCGAAGGGGATGCTTCCTCCCATTTGCGGCGGCAACTTGCCCTCATCCATCGCGCCTCCTTTACAACGCTGCATTCGTTTTGCATGGACGTGATTACCCGGTACTATGCCCGCATCCCGCTTGATCCCGGATTCCGCGTGGCGAACGGGACGGAAGCGGAACTGATACGGCAGGATGCGCTGGAAACCCTGTTTGAAACCCTTTATGAGGAATCGCCGGCGGACAGCCCGTTCTGGGGGCTGGTCGAACGATACGGCGGTCGGCGGGGCGACGAAGGGTTGTACGCGCTTGTCCTGCAACTGTACGATTATTCCCGCAGCCACCCGTTTCCCGACGTCTGGCTCAGGGAATCCGCCGCGGCGTTCGGGACGTTCGACGGCGAAGGGGACCATCCGCTCGTCCGCCAGCTGCTCAGTGACGCCGCCTTCGCGCTGGAAGGCGCGTTGGCGGAACTGGCGGAGGCGCTGGACGGCTGCCGCCGTCCCGGCGGCCCGGCCGTCTACGCGGAGACGATCGAAGCGGAAGCCGCGTCCGTTCGCCGGATGCTCGACATGGCGCGCCGCGGGGCGTGGGAAGAGCTGCGCGGCATGCTCCTTGCCGGAACGTTCGGCCGGCTGAAAGCGGCCAAAGGAGAAGCGTTGGACCGGGATTTGCTCGAACGGGTGAAGGCCCAGCGGAACCGGGCAAAGAAGCGGCTTGCGGATTTGGCCGGCGGGTTGTTCTCCCGCCCGCTTGCCGATTTTGCGGAGGAAATGCGGCAGGCGGCGCCGTTCATGAACGAACTGGCGGAACTGGTCATCCGGTTCGACCGGACGTACGGCCAGATGAAGAAAGCGAAACGTCTGCTTGATTTTTCCGACCTCGAACATTTCGCCCTGCGGGTGCTGTGTGCCGGGACGGATGCGGACGGCCGGCTCATTCCGACGGAGGCGGCGCTGGAATATCGCGAGCAATACGAGGAAATCCTGATCGATGAGTTTCAGGACACGAACCGGGTGCAGGAAGCGATTTTGTCGCTCATTTCCCGGCCGCAACCGGGCAACCGGTTCATGGTCGGCGACGTCAAACAGAGCATTTACCGGTTCCGCCTGGCCGAACCCGGCATTTTTCTGGCCAAATCCAAAGCGTATCGGGGGAACGGGCAAGCCGGCGGAGCGGAATCCGGCGCGAAAGCGGGCACGGAGGCCGGCATCGCCATCGACCTGTCGCGCAATTTCCGTTCCCGCCGCGAAGTGGTGGATGCCGTCAATTACGTGTTCGGCCAGGTGATGGACGAACAGGCGGCGGAAATCGAATACGACCGGCAGGCGGAGCTGGTGTACGGCGCCGGTTACCCGGACGCTCCGGAAGGTCCGGAGGCGATGGCGGCGGAACTTCATCTCATCCACCGGAACGAGGAGGAAGCTGCGGCAAGCGGCGTTCTGGCGGAGGCGGAGGACACCGCCGGCGGGCTCGACGAGCTCTACGAGATGGAAACCGCCGAACTGGAGGCGCGCTTTGCCGCCGCGCGCATCCGTGAATTGACGGGGATGGAGGGCAAACCGGCGCTCAAGGTGTGGGACAGGGCCCTGGGTGCCCATCGCGATTGCGAATTTCGCGACATCGTCATCCTGCTCCGCGCGACGAGCGCCTGGGCGCCGGTTTTTGTCGAGCAGCTCGGCCTGCTCGGCGTTCCCGCCCATGCCGAACTGTCCGGCGGCTATTTCGACGCGGTGGAAGTGGACATGATGCTGTCCCTGCTGAAGGTGATCGACAATCCGCTGCAGGACATTCCGCTTGCCGGCGTGCTCCGTTCGCCGCTGGTCGGCCTGTCCGCCGAGCAACTGGCGCAAATCCGGCTGGCCGACCGGAAGGGGACGTACTACGAAGCGATGCTCGCTTTCGTGGGGCAATTGCCGGACGGCGGCAATGGGACGGGCCAGTCCGGTGAACCGGATGATGCCCGCGGCGGCGCGTGCGGCGAATCGGACGGCGGTGAACGCGATGATTCCGGGGAATTTCCGGATGACATGCGGGTGCAAACCCGGCAAACCGTCGCCGCTTTCCTCGACCGGCTGCGGGAATGGCGCCGGGAAGCCGCGCGGGACGCGCTGTCCGACCTGATCTGGCGCATTTACCGGGAAACCGGTTTCTATGATTACATGGGCGGCTTGCCGGGCGGCACCGTGCGACAGGCCAACCTGCGGGCGCTGTACGACCGGGCGCGCCAGTTTGAGGCGACCAGCCTGCGCGGACTTTTCCGCTTCCTGCGGTTCATCGAACGGATGCGGGAAGCGGGCGGCGATCTCGGTGCCGCGGGAACCTCGGGCGAGCAGGACAACGTGGTGCGCATCATGTCCATCCACAAGAGCAAAGGCCTCGAGTTTCCGGTGGTCATCGTTGCCGGCATGGCCAAAACGTTCAACGAACGCGACCTGCACGGCGAATTTTTGCTTCACCGGGAACTGGGCTTCGGCCCGCTCATCGTGGATCCCGAGCGGAGCGTCAGCCACCCGTCCATCGCCCATGCGGCCATTTCCCGGCGGCTCCGGATGGAGATGGCGGCCGAGGAAATGCGGATTTTGTACGTGGCGCTGACCAGGGCGAAGGAAAAACTGATCATGACGGCCACCACCCGCAACCTCGGCAAACTGGTGGAAAGCTGGTCCCATGCGGTTTACGCCGTGGGGCGGAAACTGTCGGCCGGCGCGATCGCGGGGGCCCGGTCGTTCCTCGATTGGGTCGGTCCCGCCATTCTGCGCCATCCGTCGCTTGCCGATTTTCGCCGCGTCTGGCAATTGCCGGCTTCCGGCCCCTTCGAACTGCCCGATTCCGCCCGTTTCGTTGTTAAAGTCGTACCGCAAAGCCGGCTTGCCGCCTGGCGTGATGCGGCGGCCGGCATGCAAGGCGACCGGGAATGGCTCGCGCAGGCGGCATCGGGTGAGCCGCTGCCCGGGCCCGCCTCCCGCGTCATTTTGCCGGACGGAGCGGATCACGTTGCGCGGCCGGCGGCACCGGCGGCGAACTGGCTCGGCTGGACGTATCCGCACGTAGCGGCGGGAAAACGGCATGCCAAGACGACGGTGACGGAAATCAAGCGGCAGTGGGAGTGGCATTTGGCAGAGACGGAGGAAACGCCGCCGGGCGAAATCGGGTATCCGGTTGCCGAAGGGGAGCGGGCGTTGCCGGTCGGACCGTCATCGGACAGACCGCCCGCGGGCCCGAATGCCTCCGCAATGCCGGGCGGCGCCTTCAGCCGCCGGCCGCGGTTTTTGACCGGGAGCACCGTAACCGGCGCGGAGCGGGGAACCGCCTTCCACGCCGTCATGCAGCACATCCCCCTCGAGCCGCCCGTCGATGAAACCGTGGTGCGCGAAACGATCAGCCGGCTGACGGCGATGGACATTGTGCCCGCCAATCAGGCCGATTCCATCGATCCGGGCGCGATTGCCCGCTTTTTCCGCTCCGATCTCGGCATCAGGCTGCTCCGTTCCGGCAGGGTGGAGCGGGAAGTGCCGTTCAGTTACGCGCTTCCGGCGGGCGACGTGTACCGGGAAGACGCGGACGATCTGGCATCGGAAACGGTGCTGATCCAGGGGGTCATCGACTGCCTGTTCACGGAGGACGACGGACTCGTCCTCGTCGATTTCAAATCCGACCGGGTGTACGGCAATCCGCAGGCGGTTGCCGAAAAATACCGGGTCCAGCTCGAACTGTATGCCAGGGCGGTGGAAGCCATCCGCAAGCGTCCGGTGAAGCAGGCGGCGCTGTACTTTTTTGACGGCGGGCATGCCGTTGTTTTATGATGAAAAAAATGACAGACGGAAGAGAGGTCAGAGGACACATGAGTGGGCAAACGGACTGCCTGTTTTGCAAAATCGTCGAAGGGGCGATTCCGAGCAACAAAGTGTACGAGGACGAGCGGATTTTGGGGTTCCGCGACATCCAGCCCCAGGCGAAGGAGCACATCCTGTTCATTCCGAAAAAGCACATTCCGACGATGAACGACGTGTCGGCGGAAGACTGGCCGCTCATCGCCGATTTGCTGAAGGCGGCGCAACAGACGGCGCGGGAGCTTGGCATCGCGGAAAGCGGCTTCCGGCTCGTCAACAACTGCAACAAGGAAGGCGGCCAGGTGATTTACCATCTGCACGTGCATCTGCTCGGCGGAGAGCCGCTTGGCAAAATCAACGGGTGATTCCGGCACGTCTCGGTTGACACCCTCTTTTTCCGTGACATATAATTGTCATGATAATCATCCTTTCACATGTTCTCTTGGCGTAACGGTCGGAGGGAGGGAAAACTGGTGTCTGAAACGAAAGTTCGCAAAAACGAGTCCATCGACGCGGCGCTCCGCCGATTCAAGCGTACGATCGCGAGAGACGGCGTTCTTGCCGAGATCAAGAAACGCAAGCATTACGAAAAGCCGAGCGTGAAGCGGAAGAAGAAATCCGAAGCCGCGCAGAAGCGCAAGCGGTATTGATTTTTTCCCTTTGCCCGACGGCCGTTGTTTCAGGAGGTTGAGCACGATCATGCGTTTGTCCGAGCAACTGAACGAAGACATGAAAACGGCCATGCGGAGCCAGGACAAATTCCGGCTGTCCGTCATCCGCATGTTGCGGGCGGCGGTCAAAAACGCGGAAATCGACAGCAAGCATGCACTGGACGACCAAGAGGTTGAAGCGATCCTCGCCAAGGAGCTCAAGCAGCGGCAAGATTCCCTCCTTGAATTTGAAAAAGCCGGACGCCAAGATCTGGTGGATCATGTGAAAGCCGAAATCGAGATTATCTCCCGGTACCTTCCGGAACCGTTCAGCGAAGAGGAAATCGCCGAACTGGTCGAGCAGGCGATCCGCGATACCGGCGCGGCAACCAAGGCGGACATGGGCAAAGTGATGGCCGTCCTGATGCCGAAGGTGAAAGGCCGTGCCGACGGAAAGCTGGTCAACCGCATCGTTCAGCAACGTCTGTCCTAATTTCAAAAACGAACCGTTCCCATTCGCGCATCCGCGCGGATGGGAATTTTTTATGCCCGAATTGCCCGTTCACGGACCCGAACCGGACGGACACGGCCATGCGGGGGAATCTCCGGCATCAGGATGTCCTGAACATAATTTCCGCCGCAATTGCCGAAACTAGAAAGGTCGAACATGAACAAAGCCGAGGGGGCAGGATCAAGGATGAGATTGAAAAGCTTCGCAAGTTTGCTCGTTACCGCCGTTCTCCTCCTTGTTTCGATTTTGGCCGGTTGCGGGAACGACGGCAATCAGGCGGGAACCGGAGGGAATCAACCGCAGAACGGGACCGGAGGAGGGGGCGGCGCGAAACCCGTGCAGCTCACGTTCTGGTCGTTCAATGAGTTGCACGGCCAGTTTTTCAGGTACATGACGGAAAAATGGAACGAGGCCAATCCCGATCGTCCCGTCGACTTGAAGGTGGAAATTTTCCCCTTCGAGGACATGCACAACAAATTGCTGGTGTCCCTGCAATCCGGGTCGGGCGCGCCCGATCTGGCGGACATCGAAATCGGCAAATTCCCGAATTTTCTCAAGGGGACGCCGCAGCTCGCCGAACTGAACGACATCGTCGAACCCGAACTTCCGAATTTGGTGAAATCCCGTTTCGACATCTATGCCAAAGACGGCAAATATTACGGCGTCGACTATCATGTGGGGGCCAGCGTCATTTACTACAACACGGACATCCTGGAACGGGCGGGAGTCAATCCCGACGACATCGATACGTGGGATGATTTCGTCAAAGCCGGACGCACCGTGAAGGAAAAAACCGGCGTGCCGATGACGACGGTGGAAAGCCAGGAACACTGGTCGCTCTGGCCGCTGGTCGCACAGCGGGGCGGCGATTTCCTCGACGAGGACGGCAACATCGCCCTGGACAGCGACATCAACATCAAAACGCTGACTTTCCTGCAAGACCTGGTGAAGGAAGGCATCGCCGTCATCGCACCGGGCGGATTCCACCACTCGGAGGAATATTACGGGTTCATGAACCAGGGCGGTGCCGCGTCCGTCTGGATGCCGATGTGGTACATGGGCCGGTTTACGGACTACATGCCGGACCTGAAGGGCAAAATCGCCATCAAGCCGATGCCGGCCTGGCCGGAAGGCGGCGGGCGTTCGGCCGGCATGGGCGGCACGGGCACCGTCGTCACCAACCAGTCGAAAAACGTGGAGCTGGCCAAGGAGCTGCTCGCCTTCGCGAAAATTTCCAATGAAGGCAACATCCAGTTGTGGCAGTTCCTCGGTTTCGACCCGATCCGCACGGAAACGTGGAGCGATCCCGCGTTGCGTGAACCGAACAAGTTTACGGCGTATTTCGGGGACAACATTTTTGATACGCTGCTGGAATTCAAGGACGAAATCGCCGGCGTGACGATCGGCGAACGGACACCCGATGTCATCAGCGCCATTCAAACCCAGGTGATGCCGAGCGTGATGAACGACATGAAAGATCCCGCCGCAACGCTCAAGGCAGTGGCCGACGAACTCCGGCGATAACAACCGGATCGGATTCGGCGGGACGCATTGCAGTCCGCCGGCCCGGCATCCGCCAACGCCGGACCGGCGGCGCCATTTCAATCCCGTGGAGGGTTGTCCGGAAAATGGACCGTTTGCTTCATTCGCAGAAGATCGCCCCGTATGTGTTTGTGCTGCCGTTTATC
>Ga0310827_101019_pt1 | contig 16519 bp, 19 predicted proteins | sample WT_ome_2_FD_201309 | JGI IMG/M metagenome (GOLD analysis project Ga0310827, IMG submission 201309) | Sorghum-adapted microbial communities enriched on wild type (WT) sorghum from Joint BioEnergy Institute, Emeryville, California, United... ... | reverse complement strand
AGTGCCCGCGAATTCCCCGAATCCCCGGAGTGCCGAGGGAATCGTCCAGCCAACCGGCAAAGCAGACCAGTGTCAGTGCGAGTACATAACGGGTGTATGACGGAAGCGGCTGGCGTTCCGGTATGCTTCCCGTCCCTCCTTGCAGCATAACGAGAATCAGTCCGAAGCCGGCAGCCGTGAGCCATAGGTAGAGCCCCATGCGCGCGGGAATGGAACGTCCCTTGTAGTTGGGGGCAACGATCCCGTGCCGGAGAAGAAAGCGAAGCGTCGGGGGAAGAAGCAGCCTTGCGGCGGCGCCGTACAGCAGCAAAACCATCAGGAGCCGGAAGGTCACCGGCAGGCCCCTCCGCTGCGCCATTTGCCGACCAGCGCGCGGCTGATTTCGGCAAACTGCCGGCCCCGATGGCAGATGTCCTGCAAGCTCCGGCCGGTTTCGCGGTGGCAAAAAGGTACCGGCACCTCGGTTACGCGATAGCCGCGCCTTACGGCTTCGATGGTGAGCGCCACCTCGACGCCGAAGCCTTCGGCCAGCGGACCGAGCTCGCGCAGCACCGCGGAACGGACGGCCCGTTGGCCGGAAAGCGGCGCCCGCGCCTCGAAGCCGCAAAGCCGCGCGATTCCCCGGCGGGCCAGCGTTCTGGCGAAGCCGAAGCCGCCGCGTCGCGCCGGGGCCGGCAGCACGGCGACGGCCATATCGGCGGCGTCCTCGAGCAGCGGCGCCAGCAGCCGCCTGGCATGCACAGCGGAACTGCCGAGGTCGGCGTCCAGGAAGACGAGGATGCCTCCGGCGGCGGCGGCTGCCCCGCTTTGCATGGCCCGCCCTTTTCCAAGATTGCGCGGATGGCGGATGATTTTGGCCAGGCCGGAAGCCGCGTCCAGGGTTCCGTCCGAGCTGCCGTCGTCCACGACGATCAGCTCATCCCAGACCGTCTGTCCGCCGGTACGCAGCCCGTGCAGAGCGGACAAGGTTTCCGGCAAATATTCGCTTTCATTATAAGCGGGGATAATAATGGAAATCGAGGGCCGCATCCGGTTCCCCCCTCCTGCCGGCGCAATCTGCCGGGATCGCACTGTCCGGAGAAAAGATTCCGGAAATTCCCCGCGCATCCAAAAACCGGTCGGCTATTCTCATTCTTGTCAGCAAAGTGCTTCCCATCCCCCTGCGCCCTCTGCCCAGAAACTCACCCATATGCCGATTCATTCCCACCCCGACGATAAATTCCGCTTCCGCCGCATCCGCCAGCAGCAGGGCAGCATCCTCGCTGGTGCCAGCCACTGGAAACCGGTGGGCCGGCAGCTGCAATTTGTTTATGCGGGACAGGCCCGGAGCCGTACCATCCGGGTAGGCGTGGACAACCAGCTCGGCTCCGCTGAAGAGAGCCCTGTCCGAAACGCTATCCATATCGCCCACAATAAGATGGGGAATCCAGCCCTCGTCCAGCAATGTATCCGCGCCGCCGTCCACGCCGATCCGCACCGGATCCATGCGTTGAATGTAGCCGGAAAGGGCTGCCAGATCTTTACGGCAGCCGCCTCCCCGGGCGACAACCAGGACATGCCTTCCCCGAATAGCGGTGCCAAGGGGCGGCAGCTTCAGGGGCCCGAAAATCGCCTTTCTCTCCCGCAACGCATGGACTAACGAATTGGCGGCAAAACGGTCAAGACAATGTTCCTCCCGGGCGCGGGCGCGGCGGCTGAGCTCAAGATATTGCTCTTCGCCAAAGCGGCGGCAAGGGATCCGGAAATGCTCCAATTCCACGAAAGCCCCGCTGATCCGGACGGGTTCCCCTTCCCGGAACAGGGGGAACGAATCCCCTTCAACTTCGTAAATTGGAATCCCTGCCCTTACCAGCGGCAAAGGCCCGGTATGCGGGAAGACTCCCGTCATGACGCGGGCGGCATTGATCACCGCCAGCACTCCGCTGGCAGCCAGTTGCTCCGCCGCGGTTTCATCCAGATCTTCATGCCGGATCACGGCAATCAAGCCGTCCAGCCGCCGGGAAAGCTGTTTGGTCCGGTCCGAGACGACCGCCCGCCCTTCCAGGACGGCGTACGGCATCGTCCCCGGCACCGTTTTCTCTTGCCCATTTCTTGCTTCCAAATCGCCCGCCCCCTTCTTCTGTCTAAAGAATAGTATGGAGAAGAAGGTTTCCGTTCATTCGTCCGATTCTTCCGGTTGATCGTTCCCATCCAGCACTTCCCAGGATATGCTGAGCAGTTTATCCGCCCAATCGCGAATAACGATTTCTATCGCCCTTTCCACTTCTTCCTCGCTTAAAGGCTCCAGTTTCTCGTCCTCTATCGTCAAAGTTTCTTCCTTCACCGGATCCGCACCCACGCTTAACACGACACGAATATCCATACCCACGCCTCCATTTCCGGCCCACACGGGGGTCTAAACCTTGTCCGTCCAGGCGGACGGAAGGACCTGCCATGCATGGTTTCCCCGGCCGCTGCGTATCTTAACCCTTGATACCAGTCCCAAATCGTCAGCAATTTTGTTCCGATTGGAGGGAACCGCATGACTCAGCAAAACCAGCACCAATCCCGGCTTCGCAATGCGATGCAAAATGCGGAGCAGGCCGTCCAGGCTGCCCAGCAGGCCCAGCAAACCATGCAGGAAGCGGAAGCAAGCGCCAATCCGCAGTATATGGCCCAGGCCCGGGGCCAAATCCGGCAGGCCGGACATGACGTTGCCCAAGCTGCCGAACAACTGCGGGCCGAGACCCAGGCATCCCAGGAACGGCAGACCGCCCAAACCCTGGAAGAGCTGCAGCAGTCCGCAGCCGTGCTGGAGGGTCTGGAAGAAGAAACCCGCAATCCGCGGCAGATCCGTTGAAACATGCAAAAAGGCTCCGGCGATCGCGGTCGCACGGAGTCTTTTTACTCCCTATCCTTTCACGACACCTTGTGCTCGATCCGCAGCTTGTCCGCCACCATGGCGATGAATTCGCTGTTGGTCGGCTTCGCCTTGCTGATATTCACGGTGTAGCCGAACAGGTGGCTGATGCTGTCGATGTTGCCGCGCGTCCAGGCGACTTCGATCGCATGTCGGATGGCCCGTTCTACACGGCTCGGGGTCGTTTTGTATTTGTCGGCAATCGCCGGATAGAGTGTCTTGGTTATCGCTCCGAGAATTTCAATATTATTGTAAACCATGGTGATGGCATCCCGGAGGTACTGATAACCCTTGATATGGGCGGGAACGCCGATTTCGTGAATGATGCTGGTAATATTCGCATCCAGATTTTTGCCCTTGGTCATGGGAATGACATTGGTGTTTTTGGAGACGGAAGCGGGACTGGAGGAGGTAAGCGGCTGGTTGGAAACCAGCTGGCGGATCCGGTTGGTGAGAACCTCCATGTCGAAAGGCTTGAGAATATAATAGCTGGCCCCCAGCTGAACCGCTTTTTGCGTGATATTTTCTTGGCCGAAGGCCGTCAGCATGATAATTTTCGGCTGCGGAGCGAGATTCATCTCCCGCAATTTTTCCAGCACCCCCAATCCGTCCAATGGGGCATAATAATATCAAGTATGAGTACATCAGGAATTTTGCCCTGCTCGATAAACCGGATGACTTCGTTCCCGTTATAGGCCACTCCCGAAATGGCCATATCCTCCTGCTCCTCGATAAAATCAGTCAGCAGGGCGGTAAATTCCCGATTATCATCGGCAAGCAGCACTTCGATTTTCTGCAACGTTATGTCCTCCTTCTACAGGCTAAAGAATCGTTCGTTTTAATGGTTTCGACACCTCCCTATAAATTCCTGCTGTCGAAAATTATTTTTCTTTATTTTTTTTTGGTTTTGCTTTATAATTATACATTTTAACACCCTTCAACATTTTTCGACAGGATTGTCCGGAAGAGAAAACACCACCCTAAGCGACCGCTTATCGGGTGGCGTCCGGTTCAGGAAGCCTTGGATTTGAGAACAATTCCCGAATCCTGAAGCATCCATTCTATAAAGCAGCCGTAACCGCTCGTTGGATCGTTGACAAATACATGGGTCACCGCTCCGATGATTTTTCCATCCTGGATAATTGGGCTTCCGCTCATTCCTTGCACGATTCCGCCGGTTTTTTCCAGCAGCCGGGGATCGGTAATTTTAATGACCATACCTTTGGTTGCGGGGAAATCCTGCCTGGCTACATGGATCACCTGAATATCGAATTTTTCTACCTTCTGGCCATTCACCACGGTATAAATCTGGGCGGGTCCTTCCTTCACTTCCTCGGCGAAAGCAACGGGGATCGGATCTTTGACCAGCCCGTGGTCCGGCATGGCGTTCATTTTTCCGAAAATGCCGAAGGACGTATTTTTTTCAATATTTCCAAGCACTTTGCTTTCCCGGAAGATTTGGGCGATTTTTTCTCCAGGCTCGCCGTTGTGGCTTTTTGAAATGGAGGTGACATTGGAGTGAACGATTTGTCCGTCGCCGACGGTGATCGGAGTTTGGGTATCCATATCCGTGATCACATGGCCCAAAGCGCCGTACACTCCCTGGTCGGGAGCATAAAAGGTCAGCGTCCCGACTCCGGCGGCGGAATCGCGAATATACAAGCCAAGCCGGTAGGCTTTATCGTTGATGTCATAAGCCGGCTTCAGTTGAACCCCGAATTCCTGCTTGTTGCGCACGATCACCAAATCCAGCGGTTTGTTCTTCTGTCCGGCGGTGTTCACCAGGTCGGCCACTTTGGAAACATCATTAATGCGTTCGCCGTTGATTTTGACGATTAAATCCCCGGTCTGGATTTTCGCTTCCTCGCCGGGAGAAATTTTCTTGTTATCGGCCACGGCAACCAGATGATGCCCTACGACCATAATTCCGGCCGATTTGATTTTGACTCCGATCGTCTGTCCTCCGGGGATCACCTTGAGATCGGGAACGACGTTCACTTTCACGGTTTTCAGCGGAATTTTCCCGAAAATTCTGAGCTGCAATTCGGTTTCGCCGGTCTGGTCGGAATGCAGAACAATCGGATCCTTCAGATTTAGCTGGAACGACTGTTTTGCTTTGCCGTTGACGGTAATAATATCCGGATTGCCGACCGTAACCCGGGCGCTCACCGGCAAGGCCAGCTGAAGTTGTTTACCCTGGCCGGTAAACAGCCGCAATTCCTGGGGAAACGTTGCGAAGCATTGAAAAGGTGTGGATACACTTGCCAAACAAACGAAGAAGACGAGCATAAGACCAATCAATCTTTTTCTTTTGTTGGAACACAAGCTCCATCACGCTCCTTCATCCTGCTGTCTCGAAAAAGATGTTCGCCGTTTGCGTACCTTTAAGGTAACCGCGCCTTCTTCGTTTTATAAACTGAAAATGATACCACACAACCTTTATTTGCTTGACTTTTGCGCCTTTGCCATGCTCAACATTTCTTGGGCGTGGGAAAGAGTTGTTTCCGTTACTTCCACACCGCCGAGCATTCGCGCCAGTTCTTCCCGCCGTCCTTCTTCGTCAAGACGATTTACGCGGGTAAACGTACGGTTTTTCTCTACGACTTTTCGGATTGCATATTGCGAATCGGCCATGCACGCCACCTGCGGAAGATGGGTGATGGAGAACACCTGGCAATCGGCGGAAAGGCGCGACAATTTTTCGGCGATGGCCTGGGCCGCCCGGCCGCTGACCCCGGTGTCCACTTCGTCGAATACCAGCACGGGGATTTGGTCCATTCGGGCAAAAATGGTCTTCATTGCCAGCATGATGCGAGACAATTCCCCGCCGGAGGCAATTTTGCCAAGGCCGCGAAGCGGTTCTCCGGGATTCGGCGAGATCAAAAATTCCACAAGGTCCCAGCCATCGGACCCGTATTTCCAACGGCTGCCTTGGTCTTCGAGACCGTGCGGATCCTCTGTCCTCCGGATCTGCACCGCAAACCGGGTCCGTTCCATATGCAGCTCGCGAAGCTCCGTCTCCAGCTCGCCCGCCAATTTATCCGCCACCTGCCGCCGGACTTGCGAGAGCCGGGAGGCGGCTTCGGCCAGCTTCCGCTCTTTGCCCGGCAAATCCGCTTCCAGACGGCGCACGATTTCGTCTTTGTTTTCCATCCGTTCCAGTTCTGCGTTAATGGAAGCCAAATAGTCCAGAATATCACTGATTTGTTCCCCGTACTTGCGGCGGAGCGTGGTCAGGAGATTGAGACGCTGCTCAATTTCTTCCAACCGCATGGGATTGAATTCGATCTCTTCCCGATAATCGCGCAGCTGAAAGGCCGCGTCCTCCAGCTGGTAAAAGGCGGTTTGCAGCTGCTCAAGAATGGGATTCAGTTTTTTTCCGTCCAGTGCGGCAATATCCTGCACCTTCTGCAAGGCCCTGCGTACGGAATCCAGTCCCTTCTGGCTGCCGTACAGCATTTCATAGGCATCGGCTGCAGACTGGTACAGTTTCTCTGCATTACTCAGTTTTCGCCTTTCTTCCGATAACCATTCGTCCTCGCCGATTTTTAAATCGGCCGCGGCGATTTCTTCCGCCTGAAAACGGTACAAGTCCTGCATCTGCAGGGCCTGCTGGTTCAAAGCCTTGAGCTGCTCCAGCTGTGTGCGGATTGAACGGTAATCCCGGTACAAGGCTTCATACTGCCGCTTTGCGGGTCCGATGTTCGCTTCGCCATACAAATCAAGCCAGCGGATATGCTCTTCCGCCTTCAGCAGCGAACCGTGCTCATGCTGGCCGTGAATATTGACAAGCCACTGGCCGATCTCCCGCAGCATGGTCAGATTGACCAGCTGGCCGTTAATTCTTGCGTAGCTTTTGCCCTGCGCCGATATTTCCCGGCGGATGATCAAGGGCTCCCCGGCGTCCGCTTTGATCCCCAGTTCCCGAAGGCTCGTCCAGACCGGGTGGTCGGCGTCCAGCTCGAAGAGCGCTTCCATTTCCGCCTTTTCACTCCCATGCCGGACCAGGTCGGCAGACCCCCGTGAACCGGCAATCAGACTTAGAGCATCAATAATGATCGATTTGCCGGCCCCGGTTTCTCCGGTCAAAACATGGAAGCCTTCGCCAAATTCCAAATGAACCGATTCGATGACCGCCAGATTGCGAATAAGCAGTTCCTTCAGCATAATGTTTCCTCCATTATGAAATCATGGCCGTAATTTGCTGAACCACATGTTCGCTGTGTTCTTTGGTCCGGCAAATGATCAGGATGGTATCGTCTCCGCAGAGGGTTCCCATAATTTCCGGCCATTCCAGATTGTCGATCAGCGCGCCGATCGCGTTGGCCGTTCCCGGGAGACATTTCATCACCACGAGGTTTTCCGTATGGTCAATGTGCACAAAATGGTCGGAAAGGGCCCTCTTCAGACGCTGCGACGGATTAAACCGCTGGTCGCTGGGGACGGAATATTTGTAGCGTCCATCGTCAAGCGGCACCTTGATCAGGTGGAGCTCCTTGATGTCCCTCGAGACGGTTGCCTGAGTGACGTTAAAACCGGCCCTGCGCAAGCTTTCCACCAGTTCATCCTGGGTTTCGATCTCCTGGTTCGCAATAATCTCGCGGATTTTGATATGTCTCTGACCTTTCATATTTCCTCCTGTCCCGGTTACGGGCAAGTACGTTCTAGTCTTCGATTTCGAATTCCAGCTCCCGGACAGACCTGTCTTTCATGTCCACATAAAGCACTCCCTGCACTTCATCAAACAGGAGATAGTAGGGAAGCAAAGCATCGCGCACACCGCTGCCGGTCCACGAAATCGGTTTCCGTTCTTTGGCAACCTTGACGGCATACAGTTCGTTGGTCTCCGGTTTCCGGACAAAATAGTCGATATAGATCCGGCTCTGCAGCTCTTCCCGCCCATCGACGGTAATCGTGACCGGAACCCTTTTCTTGCCTCCTATGACCTCATAACCGCTTGATTCGAGCAGGTCAGCGACCTCTCCGCCCATATCGGCGTTCGTGGCTTTAAATTTCAGGGTCCGGGACGGATATCCCTTCCACCAACGCCTCAAGCGGAAATACAGCCAAAGGACAACGGCCGCGATCAGGCCTGCCAGAACATAAATATCCTCTTGGCGCACACCGTTCACCTCGGTGTACTATTTCGCCCGCCCAAACGGAAAATCCTTTTGGAAAAAGGAAAAACCCATCACGGGGATGAGTTCGCTAACGAGTGGTGGGCTTCCCGGACCACTTCCCAAATTTGTCCGGCAAGCAGGGGGTCCGGTTTTTCCGGAAACTTTTCCCCTTGAAGGCTGGCTGCTGATTCGGCAGCCTCGAAAAAAGCGAGGAATTCAATGTTGCCCTCTCCTCCGGCAATCGGAGAGTAGGTCAGGCCCTTCAAGCGAAATCCAATGCGCCCGGCGAAGCTTAAAATTTCTCCGAGTACTTCCTCGTGAACGCGAGGATCCCGTACCACCCCCGATTTGCCCACCTTCTCTTTTCCCGCCTCGAATTGGGGCTTGACCAAGGCAACCACCCGGCCCTGATTCCGAAAAATTTCCTTCAATGGAGGCAGAATAAGTTTCAGGGAAATGAATGAAACGTCGATGGTTGCAAAATCGGGAACAGGGCCGGACAAGTCGGCTGGCTTCAAATAGCGGAAGTTGGTCCGCTCCATCACCTTGACCCGCGGATCGCTGCGGATCGACCAGTCCAATTGATTATAGCCGACATCAACCGCGTAGACGAAGGCCGCCCCATGCTGAAGCGCGCAATCCGTAAATCCTCCCGTCGATGCGCCAATATCCAGCATCACCGCCCCGTTCAAATCAATTTGAAAAAAATGGAGGGCTTTCTCCAGCTTCAATCCTCCGCGGCTCACATAAGGATGGAGCGCGCCCTTCACTTCGAATTCGGCCTCCCGTTTGATTTTGGTGCCGGCCTTGTCGATTCGTTCTCCGTCTACGATGACGAGTCCGGCCATGATGGCCGCTTTGGCCTTTTCCCGGCTCTCGAAATAGCCCCGCTCGACAAGCAGGACATCCAGGCGTTCTTTATCCGCTGACATGACCACACTCCCGTAACTCAGGTTAATCCCGCAGCTTCCCGCTTCCGCGGAAGCATCGACCGGACTTCAGTGATCAGCCGTTCCACGGTAAGTCCGGTTTCTTTCCGCTGATCCTGAATGCCTCCATGCTCCACGAAGTAATCGGGCACGCCCAGGTTTTTGACCCGCATGCCGAAAATATCGTGCCGGGCATAAAATTCCAGAACGGCGCTGCCCATGCCGCCCATGGCCGCGCCTTCTTCCATGGTGATCAGGTCCATCCCTTCCCGGGAAAGCTGAATCAGCATGGCCTCATCCAACGGCTTCACAAACCGGGCGTTAATGACACGGATGTGAATTCCTTGCTGCTGCAGGACAGAAGCCGCTTGTTCCGCCACCTGCACCATGGGGCCAATGGCCAATACGGCAATTCCTTCCCCCGGACGCACCACTTCCCATGTCCCGATCGGGATGGAATGCAGTTCGCGATCCAGCGGTACGCCGAGTCCGTTGATCCGCGCGTAACGGACGGCGATCGGCCCCTCCCCGTAATCCAGCGCCGTCTTGAGCATGTGCCTCAGCTCGTTTTCGTCCTTGGGCATCATCAGGACCATGTTGGGAATGCTTCGCAGAAACGCCATGTCATAAACGCCCTGATGCGTCTCTCCGTCGGGGCCGACAAAGCCGGCTCGGTCAATGGCGAAGACAACGTTCAGATTTTGCCGGCAAATATCATGCACGACTTGATCATAAGCCCTCTGCAGAAACGTGGAATACACGGCAAAGACCGGCTTCATCCCTTCCATTGCCAGGGCGCCGGAGAAAGTGGCCGCATGCTGCTCGGCAATGCCGACATCGATCATTCTTCCCGGGAAACGCTCGGCAAATTTGATCAGGCCCGAACCGGATGGCATGGCCGGCGTAATTGCGATAATCCGGTCATCCATCTCCGCCAGCTCCATCAGGGTATTCCCGAACACTTCCGTATACATTGGAGGACCGACAACCTTCAGCATTTGTCCGGATTCGATTTTGTAGGAGCTCGCTCCATGCCATTTGTGCGAATCCCGCTCGGCAGGGTCGTATCCCTTGCCCTTCAGGGTAAGCACATGCAGCAGCGCCGGTCCCTGCACCTGGTCCGCCTGCTTCATCGCTTCCAGCAGCTGCGGAAGATTGTGCCCGTCGACAGGTCCGATGTAGGTCAGGCCGAGCTCCTCGAACAGCACGCCCGAGACGATCAGGTATTTCAGACTGTCCTTCAGCTTCTCCGCAGTCTTGGCCAGCTTTCCGCCGACGGCCGGAATCTTCTTCAGCAGGTTTTCCACTTCTTCCTTCGCCTTGCGGTAGTGCTTGTCGGTCCGGATTCTGGACAAGTAATTATGGATGGCCCCGACATTGGGAGCGATCGACATTTCATTATCATTGAGGATGACGATCATCCTTCTCTTCTCATGACCGATGTGGTTCAAGGCCTCCAGCGCCATGCCGCCGGTCATGGCCCCGTCGCCGATGATCGCGATGACCCGATGGTCTTCTCCTTTCAAATCCCGCGCTGTCACCATGCCCATGGCTGCGGAAAGCGAAGTGCTGCTGTGGCCGGCCTCCCAGACATCGTGTTCGCTCTCGGAACGTTTGACAAATCCGCAAAGCCCTTTGTATTTGCGGAGGGTATCAAACAAATGCATGCGTCCCGTAATCATCTTGTGCACATAGGACTGATGCCCCACGTCGAAAATGAATTTGTCCCTGGGACTGTTGAACAAATAATGCATTGCCAGCGTCAATTCAACGACTCCGAGATTGGAGGCCAGATGTCCCCCTGTTACTGACAATTTTTCAATGAGAAACTGCCGGATTTCCTGAGCCAAGGACTCCAGATCGGAAACTGTCAGCTTCTTCAAATCGTCAGGTTGTTGGATGTGTTCGAGCAGCACGTTGACCTCCCCGCTTTCCTCAGGCATATCTTGCGTAATGGTTATCGAAAAATCTTCCGGGAGGGTCCGGGCCCTTGCTCCGGAAGAAGCCAGGTTTTGTAACGAAATCCAATCTATTATACCATACGGGAAAAAGCATCCTCAACGAATTGCCCCTACGGCTTTCTGATAACGGGCTGACATTCTAATGATCCCGCTTCATCAGGAAATCGGCCAGCTCCAGCAGGCGCCCCGGCCTGGCAAAACCCGCACGGACGATAGCATCCTTCCCTTGTTCCGTCAGCTCTTCAATCTTCCGCAGGCACGCTTCCAGACCGAGAAGGTAAGGATACGTCACTTTATGCATCGCTTCGTCGGCCCCGCGTTTTTTGCCCAGCTTCTGTTCGTCCCCGATCAGATCAAGCACATCGTCCTGAATCTGAAAAGCAAGGCCGATGCAGCGGCCGAATTCCTCCAGCGCCCGCAGCTGCCCATCCGCCGCTCCGGCAATACGACCCCCCGCTTTCAGAGAGAAGACAATGAGATCCCCGGTCTTGTGCCTGTGGATATATTCAAGCTGGGAAAGCCCGGTAATTCCCTGCTCCCCTTCCATATCCGCAGCCTGTCCGCCGACCATCCCCTTGGCGCCGGCGCGGACGGAAAGCTCCTCTACCAGATCGAGAACCAGACCGGCGGGGATTTCGGATTTTCGGGTACACTGCACCAGGCAGTAAAATGCGTGCGTCAGCAGCCCGTCCCCCGCCAAAATGGCCATTGCTTCGCCGAAAACCTTGTGATTGGTCGGCTTGCCCCGCCGATAATCGTCGTTATCCATTGCCGGAAGATCGTCGTGAATCAAAGAATAGGTATGGATCAGCTCGACGGCGCAGGCCGCCGGGACGACGGGTTCCGGAGGGCAGCCGGCCGCCTCGGCGGCGGCCAGCATGAGAATCGGCCTCAGCCGCTTGCCGCCGGCCATCAGGGAGTAGTTCATCGCTTCACGAAGCGCCCCCGGAATTTCCCACGTCACCGGAAAAGCCTGGAGCAGCGCTTCTTCCACGAGGCTTCGCATTTGCTTGATGTATTCCAGGATCGGTTCGCTCAAGGACAACCACCTATTCTTCTGCAGCGCCGGTGAAGGGCTTTTTGGTCAAAACGCCATCCTCTTCAATTAACGCTTCGATTTTTCTTTCCACTAGATCCAATTTTTGGCTGCAGAGATGGGACAGCCGCATTCCCTGCTGAAAAAGTTCGATCGCCTGTTCCAGAGGGACATCCCCGTTTTCCAGCCTGGAGACGATCTCTTCCAGCCGGTTCACCGCTTCCTCAAAATTCAGTTCTTCCTCCGGTTTGTTCATCGGCTTCTCCCTCCATGGACCACACATGACAGTTGATTCGTCCGTCCGTGAGTCTCAGTTTCAATAGATCCCCGATTTGCACCTGATGGATCGATTTGATCAGGCGTTTCCCCTTTTCGTCATAGGCCAGGCTGTAACCGCGCTGCATGATTTTCAGCGGACTGAGAGCGTCCAGCTGGCGCATCTCCGAGGTCCAGCGGTTCCTCTTCTCCTTGACCAACGCCATCATGGCCTGGACCAGCAGGCGTTCGGCGGTCTGCACCCGCCTTCTGGCGAAAATCGCCTGCTCGTACGGATTGTGCCGGCCAAGCCGCTTGTCCAGCCTTGACCAGCGTTCGGACGACTGGACCGTGCGATGACGCATGCGGTAAACGAGCCGCTCCCTCAGGCGGTCAAGCCGTTCCGCCGGCTGAAGCAAGTACCGCCGCGGATTTTGGAATACCGGTGAACGCCGGAGGCTGCGCAGACGCTCGCGCCTCACCTGGAGCTGATGCAGGAGCCCCTGCTGCAGGCGTCCCTTCAGGCGGGTCAGCCGCTGCCGCAGCTCCAAATGATGCGGCACCGCGAGCTCAGCGGCGGCGGTCGGGGTGGCCGCGCGAAGATCGGCAACAAAGTCGGCGATGGTAAAGTCGGTTTCGTGCCCGACTGCCGAGATGACCGGAATGTCCGAGGCCGCGATGCTCCGCGCCACCACTTCCTCGTTAAACGCCCACAGCTCTTCCAGTGATCCGCCCCCGCGCCCGACGATCAGTACATCCACTTCCCGCAGCCGGTTCATCTCACGAATTGCCCTGGCGATGGAAGGCGCCGCCTGCTGTCCCTGGACCAGAACCGGATACAGCAGGATTGCAGCGGCCGGATACCTGCGCTGAAGGGTGGTTACAATATCCCGGATCGCGGCGCCTGTGGGAGAGGTAATCACCCCGATCGCGGCGGGAAACGCCGGGATTTTCTTCTTTCGTTCCGGCGCGAAAAGACCCTCCTGTTCGAGCCGCTGCTTGAGCTGCTCGAAAGCAAGATAGAGGCTGCCGATTCCGTCCGGCTGCATCTGGCTGACATAAAATTGGTACTGCCCGTCCCGCTCGTACACGGACACGGTTCCCCTTGCCAGTACCCTGGTCCCCTCGCGCGGCAGAAACGCCAGTTTTTGGCTTTGTTTGGCAAACATGACGCATTTCAGCCGGCCGTCCGCATCCTTTAGGGTAAAATACATATGGCCGCTGGAATGATGGGTGAAATTGGAGATTTCCCCCCGAATCCACACGTCCTGCAGAAGGCTGTCGCCTTCCAGCTTCATCTTGATGTAACGGTTGATTTCTTTGACCGAAAAAATCTGGCTGCGCTCCACGGAATCTCCCCCCATTCGCGTGCGAGTGCGGCCGCAATTAACGGCTGCTTCCCGACCTGCGGGCGGACTCCAGCGTATTATTCAGCAGCATGGTGATCGTCATGGGACCGACGCAGCCGGGAACCGGGGTAATGTAGCCGGCTGTTTGCTTCACGTCGTCAAAATCGACATCGCCGGCCAGCTTGCCGTTCTCCAGCCGGTTCATCCCTACATCGATGACGACGGCGCCCGGCTTCACATAGTCCCTGGTGACCATCTTTGCCCGGCCGACGGCGACAACGAGAATATCCGCCTGCCTTGCCATTTCACGGATGTCGGGCGTTTTCGAGTGGCAGACAGTGACGGTGGCGTTCTCCCTCAAGAGCAGCTGTGCCATCGGTTTGCCGACAATATTGCTGCGTCCGATGACCACGGCGTGTTTGCCGGCGATTTGCACGCCGATCCGGTGCAATATCTCGATAACGCCCGCCGGAGTGCAGGGCAGGACGCCTTCTTTGCCGATCATCAGATTGCCGACATTCACCGGATGAAAGCAATCGACGTCCTTGTGGACCGCGATCCGGTCAATGACCGCTTCCTCATCGATATGCCCCGGCAGAGGCAGCTGCACCAGAATGCCATGGATCCGGCCGTCACCGTTCAGCTTGTCGAGCAGCGTCAGCAGCTCCTCCTGGCTGGTCGAGGCAGGGAGCCGGTAAACCTCCGAATGCATCCCTGCTTCTTCGCAGGCCTTCGCCTTGTTGCGGACGTAGACCGCCGACGCGGGATCGTCCCCCACCAGCACCACGGCGAGCCCGGGGTGTATTCCCTGTTCTTTCAGCCGCTCCACTTCCTGCCTGATCTCTTCGCGGATCGAACGGACCAGTTCCTTTCCATTAATCACATTACCATCGATGATTTGCGCTGTCATCTGCATTCTCTCCCTTGATTCAGATTGAGTCCGGCACTTGATCTTCCGTCGGCCGATTCTGCTTGATTTCCGAAAGCTTGCTCAACATCTTGCCCAGCACCCCGTTCACGAATTTCCCCGATTCCTCGGAACCGAAGTGCTTGGCCAACTCAATCGCCTCGTTCACAACTACCTTTGCGGGAACATCGTCCCGGAAAATCATTTCGTAGGCGGCCAGCCGCAGAATGGCGCGGTCTACACGGGAAAGCCTGTCCATCTGCCAGCCTTTCAAATAGCTTGCCAGCTGGCGGTCGATCCAGGGCTTGCGCCCGACGACCCCGTGGACAAGTTCGGCGGCGTAGGTGTCGCTGATGATGTCTCCGCTCACCTGCAGTTTCGCTTCATTATCGTTTTGCGCTTCGTGAATCGACATGGCGATGGCCTCGGCCGGTGAAACGTCGTTCATTTCCAACTGATATAAGCTTTGCAAGGCGATTTCCCTCGCCAGTCTGCGTTTCATGCAGCTCCTCCATTCCGTACATCAAAGGTATATTCGTAGTATACGTCATTTTCACTTTTTTCCAAACAAAAAATCCAGGGAATTCCCATGGATTTATCGAAACATGCTCCATCTTTCCGTCAGCCACTGCCAGACGCCCTGCAAGGAGGGCCATTCCCGGTGCTCGTCCGCCCTCCTGCCCAAAAGATAGCAGATAAAGAGAATAAAAGCGAAGATCAGCATATCCCAAAAACCGCATATGAGGTAAATCATCCCCAGAAAAAACCCGGCGGCGGTTCCGGTGATTCTTCCCTTATACCGTTCCCAGACCTGTAACCACATCGGGAATTTCCACCTCTATTCCACTCTGCTTTTAAAGGTGATCTGTGAAGGAGCAATATTCGCGACAAACACGGATACCTCGGCAACGGGAATCCCCGTCATTTCTTCGATATGATTCTTCACCTGGTTCTGGATTTCCTCTGTCATCGGCGGAATCGGGTACTCCCCGTCGACCAGTGTGCGGATGACGATCTCGAGTCCCGCGTTGCTAACCCGTACCCTCGCTTTCAAGTCTTTGACGCCGCGCACTCTCGTGGCCGCTTTCAAGGAGAGATTTTCCACGGTTTCCATGGAAATGCGAATATCCCCGACCTCCGTCCTCTGGTCGATGGATGGCGCGCCGCTCCCGCTTCCGGTACGGACGGAAATATAGAAGAAACGGATGCTGATCAGCACCAGGACGGCAAAAAAGGCCATCCATCCGTATTTCGCCGGCATGTAGGCGTACGCAGCGTGCAGCACGGACTCCGACCGGCTGACGGGAACCCATTCGAAAACCGCGGCCAGACCGACACAGCCGGCAACCAGGATTGCAAGCGAATAGACAAAAAGCAGCAGCCTGTCGATAATTTTGGCCAAAACAGCTCGTCCTCCTCCGCGGTACAGGACAAGGAACCCCGGGGACCATATTGCTCGCCGCAGGGTTCCTGTTCCCGGCCGTTTACTTTACTCTCTGAACGGACGCCGGTTCGTCGTCTTCCGGTTTCTCCATTGTTTTAAAGTGCACGTCGTGTATATGTACGTTAACTTCCACTACCCGCAATCCGGTCATCGATTCGATCGCATGCTTGACATTGTGCTGAATGGCGGCTGCAACCTCCGGCAGACGCTGGCCGTATTCCACAATGATGGAAACATCGACGGCCGCTTCACGCTGGCCGACCTCGACCTTCACACCCTTGGACAAATTTTTGCGGCCGAGCAGTTCAGCGAACCCGCCGGCGAAGCCGCCGCTCATTCCGGCAACGCCTTCCACTTCAATCGTCGCAAGACCGGCGATGACCTCGATGACTTCCGGGGCGATCTGAATGCTGCCCAACTCGGTTTTCTCATATTCCGGAATCATGGTGCTCATGGCAGACACCTCCAAAGAGCAGTTTTGGGCTTGGCCGGCACGCCGCCGGTCCCGGTCCGGCGGTCGTTCGTCGCAAGCTGGTCAGTCTGACTCTACTTAAATTAATATACCATTTCCCCGAAAGTATGACAAACATCCCGGCTAGGACCGATTGAGATCATAGTC
>Ga0310827_101014_pt1 | contig 16594 bp, 17 predicted proteins | sample WT_ome_2_FD_201309 | JGI IMG/M metagenome (GOLD analysis project Ga0310827, IMG submission 201309) | Sorghum-adapted microbial communities enriched on wild type (WT) sorghum from Joint BioEnergy Institute, Emeryville, California, United... ... | reverse complement strand
GAAGGCGGCGACCGCGGCGGCACCATCGTCGCAACCGGCACACCGGAAGTGGTTGCCGAAACGGAAGCATCATACACCGGTAGATATCTAAAGCCCATCCTTGAAAGGGATAAACGGCGAATGGAAGCGCGCATCAAAAAACATCAAACCGTGTCTTGACATCCATGTACCACGGCGCAGCGACTGAAAGACAGGCGACTTTTCCTTGGATGGACGGCGTCTTTGAAACCTAAGGATGCTTAGAATTTGGTAGAAAACGCAGAAAACGCTGCGGAAATCGGAAAAGCGTTACATTTTCCTGGGAATTGGCTGCTTACATGTCACGCAATGGCCTAAAATCCCCCAGAAACTAAGAAAAAGCACTAAGGCAATCGGAAAGTGTTACAGTTTAGTGCTGTTGGCTGGCCAAAGTGTAACGCAATCCGAAAAAGCGTTATATTTTTAAGCTGTTGGCTGGCCGAAATGATACGCAATCCGAAAAAGCGTAACACTTTACCCACATTTGGTTGCTGAAATGATACGCAAACGACTGTGATCGCCTAATAAATGGTAAAATGGTGCCGGTTTGATCAAAAAGCGTTACATTTTGGGCCCGTCCGCTCGCCGAAATGATACGCATTCCGAAAAAGCGTAACGTTTGACCCACAATTGGCCGCTGAAATGATACGCAAACGACTGTGATCGCCTAATAAATGGTAAAATGATACCGGTTTGATCAAAAAGCGTTACATTTTGGGCCCGACCGCCCGCCGAAATGATACGCAATCCAAAAAAGCGTTACACTTTACCCGCATTTGGTTGCTGAAATGATACGCAATTGGCTACGATTCCCTAATAAATGGTAAAATAATGCCGGTTTGATCAATAAGCGTTACATTTTGGGCCTGTTCGCTCGCCAAAATGATACGCAATCCAAAAAAACGTAACGTGTTTCCGTGAATTGGCATCTTTTTTGTCACGCTCTTTTCGAAATCACGAAATGACTTGTAACAAATAAAAGACAGAGGTAAGCAAATGACTAATCGGCGCACTTCAGCTCAAGAACTGTGAGAGGCATGGATTATAAAGGGGGCAGTAAGACAGTAGACTGAGTTCGTCATTGGGAGAACTTTCGCCAAATCACTCGTTTCAAGCCATCCGTATGGGTGACTTTGACGCGAGGGGCACGCTAAGTAAAACATTTATTAAATTACATGAGTATATAATAATGATAAAAACTGGGATGATGGAGTTGATATGGTATGAAGCGATTATTCCGATCTAGGGAAAATCGAATGTTGTTGGGTGTTTTGGGAGGAATCGGCGAATACTTTTCCGTCGATCCGACAATTGTTAGAGTGATATATCTCATAATAATGTTTGCGACCGCTTTTTTTCCATTAGCCTTACTGTACTTTTTGCTTTACCTCATCATACCGGAAAACGACATTTATTAACATTGAACGGAGCGAATGTATGAAAAATTGGATCATCCACATTATCGTTATAACCATTGTTCTGATGGTCGTCGACGGATATATGGACAGCATCAAATTATCCGGTGTCGGTGCGGCGCTTATTGCCGGGGTCATTCTATCCGTACTGAATGTCATTGTTAGGCCGCTTTTGATCATTCTTACATTACCGGTGACTGTTTTATCGCTTGGCTTGTTTTTATTCGTCATTAACGCCATTACGCTCGAAATCACCGCAGGACTGATGGGAGACGCCTTTGAAATCAATGGCTTTGGCGCTGCATTACTCGCTGCGATTATCATTTCCATACTCAATCTCCTCATCCAGACCTTCATTGTCAAACCTCTTAAAAAAGGAAAATAAAAAGATATCATCTAAAACCGGCCATAGGTCGGTTTTTTGCATCTTAAGCAAACTTCTTAAATAAAGACCTCTAGAAAATATAATTTATAAGATTCAATTAAGTGTTTTTACTTAATCACGAACGAAGGAATGAAGGTTTATAAGTTGGGGAAAGCCGAAGTCGTTTTTCTGATTCAATAAACGTTTTAAGAAAATGTTGGGCGCTTTTGGATAAATAGCGGTCTTTTAACCAGATCACGGCTGACTGAGAAATAAGCTCACTTCCCTCAATCTCTAAAATCTTTTTTCCTTGTGGTAGAGGGGTGACAAAGGCTGACTGTGGAATGACTGTAGCACCAACGCCAGCTGAAACTAGATCTAAAATCATTGACGCATCTGGGCATTCGCAAACGATCTTTGGTTCGTACCCATGATTTTTGAAGTGATTGAGTACAACCTCATATTGTCCGATACCACTGATGCGATGGAGTAACATTAACGGCATTTGTGCTAACTCTGCAAGGGAAATATTTTTGTTAGCTGGGTTAGTTAACCAATGTTCAGGTACAACGGCTACATACGGTTCATCAGGAAGAGGCAGATAAGAAAACTCGTTCATTTCTAAAGGTAGGCGTACAAAAGCAAATTCAATATCTCTATTTCGTAAAAGTTCGGCCATACGGTAAGAATCACCGCTTCGTAAATGAAACGTCACTTCAGGGTATAAAGTCCTAAATTGCTGGATTCTTTCGGGGATGTAAGCAAAACAGGTTTTTACACAACCGATGGCCAATACACCTCTTAATCCCTTACCGGTTTCTTGCACTTCTTTCTTAACCTCTTCGAATTGTTCAAGGAGATTTTCTGCTTTTTTATAAAGGAGTTTCCCGGCTTCAGTTAGTTCAAGGTGCCGGCCGTTACGCTCAAACAATAAAACGCCTAGCTCTTCTTCTAATAATTTTAACTGCTGACTGAGCGGTGGTTGAGCAATGTGGAGTTTCTTTGCGGCTTCAGTGATCTTTCCTTCTTGGGCGATCGTTACAAAGTAACGGAGCCGTTTGACATCCAATGTTATCCCTCACTTTCTATATAAAAAACATATAGAAAACAAATAAAATAAATATTTTTCAGTATAATATTCCATGTGTTATATTTTAAACAATAAGAAAATTACTTTTCAAGTTTTTTTGTAAGGGTTTACAAGCAAAAGGGCACTAAGTATTAAATGGAGGGATCGTCATGCCAGCAAAAACAGGCGAAGAGTACGTGCAAAGATTAAAAGAAGCGAAAAATAATGTTTACATCCACGGTGAAAAAGTAGAGGATGTGACGGAACACCCAGCCTTCAAAAATGTGATTCGATCCATGGCTGATCTTTATGATCTGCAATATGAGAAGCCGGAAAAAATGCTTTACAATTCACCAACAACAGGAAACAAAGTTGGCGTCACTTTTATGGAGCCAAAAACAGTGGAAGACTTGATCAAACGGCGTGAAGCGATTATGGAATGGCAGCGGTATTCGGGCGGATTGATGGGAAGGTCACCTGATTATTTAAATGCCAACGTCATGGCAATGGGTGCTGCTCATCAATTTTATGCTGAAGGCGACCCAATGTTTGCCGAAAACGCAAAAAAATATGCGGAATATGCACGTGAAAATGATCTCAGCTTAACACATACCCTTATTCACCCGCAGATTAACAGGGCGAAAGCACAGTATGAACAAAAAGATGCCAATGTTGCACTGCATGTTGTGAAGAAAACCGACGAGGGGGTAATAGTTGACGGCGTTAGACTGCTGGCCACGCAAGGCGCGATCACAGATGAAATTATCGTCTTTCCTTCAACTGTGAAAAAAGCCGGTGAATTAGACGACCCGTACTCTTTGGCGTTTGCTATACCAAATAATACGCCTGGATTAAAGTTTATTTGCCGTGAATCCTTTGATTACGGAAGAAATGAATTCGATCATCCACTTGGATCGCGTTTTGAAGAAGGCGATGCCATTGTTTGCTTTGAAAACGTGCTTGTACCTTGGGACCGTATTTTCATTCTTGAGAATTCGTCAATTTGTAACCGGGCCTACCGTGAAACCAATGCGGTCGTTCACATGGCCCATCAAGTTGTCGCTAAGGATATTGCGAAAACGGAATTTGTTTTAGGTGTAGCCTTAAGTATCATGGATGCCATTGGGATTGACGGTTTCCAGCATGTTCAAGACAAGGGAACAGAAATCATGTTGACACTTGAGATTATGAAATCGCATTTATACCGAGCTGAACATCAGGCAAAGCTGGATCGTTGGGGTATGATGACACCGGACTATGCAGCCTTAGATGCGGCCCGAAATTGGTATCCACGCATTTATCCACGCTTGGCTGAAATCATTCGCATCCTTGGGGCATCAGGTTTAATGGGAATTCCGACACAAGCCGATTTTGAGAATGAGGAAATTGGAGCTCTACTCAATCGAGCAGTTCAAGGTAAAAATCTGGAGGGTTACGAGCGGGTCCAATTATTCCGCCTGGCATGGGATCTAACGATGAGTGCATTTGGAAGTCGGCAAACACATTATGAATATTATTTCTTTGGCGACCCAGTACGAATGGGAATGACTTATTTTAACAATTACGACAAAGAACCATTTAAACAAATGGTTCAGGAATTTCTCAAGCGCACAAAGAAATCAAAACCTAATTTTGTTAAAGCTTAAGGGAAAAGGGTGGGGATGTATCGTATGAGATCAACATTCATCCCGATTCCCCAAAATTACGCTGATCTTTAGAAGGAGGTGATTTTCGTTGGATGAGCGTACTTTTAGAAATGCCATGGGCAAATTTGCAACTGGAGTGACAGTCATTACGACTTCCGTCAAAGGCCGGATACATGGAATGACGGCGAATGCATTTATGTCTGTCTCTCTCAATCCTAAATTAATATCCGTTTCCATAGATGAACGAGCGCAAATGTTAAGTAAAATAAAACAATCCAGGAAATTTGCTGTCAGCATTTTGTCAGAAGATCAAATGGAGGTGTCAAAACATTTTGCGGGACAACTCAAAGAAAAGCGCCACTTCCAATTTGAATGGTTCAACCAATTGCCGGTAATTCCTAATGCCTTAGCTCACGTGATCTGTGATGTTTATAATTTTTATAAAGCGGGAGACCATACTATTTTTATTGGAAAGGTTATTGATCTTAAATTAAGAGATGGCCAGCCATTGACTTTTTTTGAAGGCCGATACGGTATATCATTAACGAACAAGGCTGTCAGTGGCTAAATAGGGAAAATAATTATTAAACTTTTTTTAATATTGACATCATATATGATTTTATATATATTAGGGATATGAAAACACAAATACTTAGTAAACACCAAATTGCTTATAATGTCATTCGCTCCCGCATACTAAATGGGACTTATTCTCCAGGTCACAGAATCGTCATTGATCAAATTGCCAAAGAGCTCTCATTAAGCGCCATACCTATCAGAGAAGCGATTCGTAATCTTGAAGCGGATGGTTTGATTGAGTACATTCCTTACAAGGGTGCTGTAGTTACACAAATTAACGAAAACGAGTACTTAGATACTTTGACAACATTGGCGGTTCTTGAAGGCTATGCCACCATGCTCAGTTCTAAATTCATACCAAAAGAAAAAATTGCGGAACTAAGAAAGATTAATAAACAAATGGAGGAGGAAGTTGAGCAATACCATTTTAAAAACTTCGGGGAATTGAATCTTAGTTTTCACAATCTTATTTTTGAGTTCTGTGGAAATCGGTATTTAAAAGAAAAAATTCATGAAACAGAGGCACGGCTGGATGCGATACGTCGAAGGGGGTCGACGTTTATGCCCATTCGCCCGAAACAATCGGTTGAAGAACATGAACAATTGATTGTTTTAATTGAGACGAACCAGCCTTTAGAGACAATTGAAGCTTTTGCCCGAAGACATAAATTGAATACAGTGGAATCCTTTAGAAAGCGAAAGAGTGATCCGCAACATGATGAAATTTAATGATTCATCATGTTGCTTACCACGATTTTTCCGTATGCACTCTATAAGGAGGAGAAGCAGAATGGTGATGGATATTTCCGATGCGAAAACAAGGTTAAGAGGATCCATTGCACCAATTATAACACCCTTTAATGAAAGCGGATACATTGATTTTGAGACGCTGAAAAAACTTATTCATTGGCATATAGATAGCGGATCTCATGGGATTTCGGTCACTGGTACAACAGGGGAACCAAGCTCACTTACAACTGAAGAACGCGTACAGGTCATGGAAGTGGCAGCACAGGCAGTTGCCGGAAGGGTACCGTTTGTCCCGGGAACGGGATCGACGAACCACGAAGAAACGCTTTATTTGACTAAAAAAGCCCAAGAAATTGGAGCAGATGCCGCTTTAGTCATCGTTCCGTATTATAATAAACCTTCACAACATGCATTGTATAAGCATTTTAAAGCGATTGCCGATGCTGTCGACATTCCGATCATTGTGTATAATATCCCGGGCCGCACTGCCGTCAATTTGGAAGTTCAGACGCTCGCCCGGCTTAAAGAAGACTGCCCAAATATTATCGGAGTCAAAGAATCGAATAAAGATTTTGAACACGTAAATCGCGTTCTGTTGAATTGCGGCCGTGACTTTCTTCTTTATTCCGGCATTGAATTGTTGTGCTATCCAATGCTAGCCATCGGGGGAGCAGGTTACATTAGTGCAACAGCTAATGTTGTGCCTGATAAGGTTGCAGAATTGTATAATGCTTGGATGGCCGGAGATATAAAGCGGGCACAGGATCTACATTATGAGTTGATGCCCCTGAATGACATTCTTTTTAAAGATACAAATCCGGCACCAGTTAAAGCTGCTCTTGGAATGATGGGGAAAATTCAGCCGATTTTACGTTTGCCCATGGATTTACCGTCTCCGGCGATCCAACAAGAAATTCGAGAAGTACTAAACAACTATGTCACGATCGCTAGTTAAAAACAGGAGAGGAAGACGACAAATGGAAGTAAAAGATATTCAGCTTTATATTAACGGGAAATTTGTTGATGCTGTGTCTGGGAAGAAGTTTGATAATTTTAATCCATATACCAATGAAAGAATCAATCGCGTAGCCGAAGGAGACAGTGCTGATATTGATGCAGCGGTTAAAGCTGCTCATGCTGCCTTTAATGGACCATGGGGAAAAATGAAGGTCAGTGAAAGGTTGAGATATATTCATAAAATTGCCGACCTTATTGATGAACATATTGATGAAATCGCACCGCTCGAATCATTAGATACAGGCTTGCCGATTAGTCAGACCAAAAACATGGTCGCTCGTTCTGCACAAAATTTTCGTTTTTATGCAGAAATGGTGTCAAGTCGTTTGGCTGGTGAGGCTTATCAAGTAGACGGAGATTTTCTTAATTATACGATCCGAAAACCTGTAGGGGTAGCGGGTCTCATTACACCTTGGAATGCTCCCTTTATGTTAGAAACGTGGAAACTTGCACCAGCGCTTGCGACGGGTAATACGGTAGTGATGAAGCCTGGTGAACTTTCTCCGATTACTGCTAACCGACTGGCGGAAATTATCGATCAAGCAGAGCTACCGGAAGGTGTTTTTAACGTCGTTCACGGCTTCGGAGAAACAGCCGGGGCATCACTTGTCGCCCATCCCGATGTCCGTCTGATTTCATTTACTGGGGAAACAGTAACGGGTGTGGAAATCACCAAAAATGGGGCTGATACATTAAAAAGGGTATCGATGGAATTGGGCGGTAAATCACCTATTATAATTTTTGACGATGCGGATTTCGAAAGAGCTTTAGATGCATGTACTTGGGGGATTTTTTCATTCAATGGAGAGCGCTGCACGGCGAATTCCCGGTTATTTTTGCATGCATCCATTTACGATGATTTTGTCAGTGCCCTGAAGGAACGCGTTCAAAACATAGTAATTGGAGATCCAATGGATCCTACAACACAAGTTGGTCCGCTTATTCATCGTGATCATTACAAAAAAGTTAAGTCTTATATTGATCTTGCTATACAAGAAGGAGCAGAAGTCTTTAGCGGAAAGATTCCTGAACATTTACATAAAGGGAATTTTGTAGCTCCGACCCTTTTGTTGAATGTCAAAAATGATATGCGTGTTGCCCAAGAAGAGATTTTTGGGCCGGTTCTAGCCGTGATGAAATTTGAAAAAGAAGACCAAGTTATAGAATTGGCAAATGACGTAAAATATGGACTTGCTGGTTATGTCTGGACAAAAGATATTCAGCGGGCACATCGCATCGCACAGGCGGTCGATGCCGGCATGGTATGGATTAACTCACAAAACGTTCGCGATCTCCGCATTCCATTTGGGGGTTCTAAAGCAAGTGGTATTGGAAGAGAAGGTGGTCATTACGCCTTTGATTTTTACACGGAAACACAAGTGATTCATGTCGCTTTAGGAAATCACCACATTCCACAGTTTGGAAAAAAATAAAAACTGAAAGGGTTGAGTGAAGATGGATTTTAACATTATTCGTTCAGCACGGGTGATTTTTCATGTTACTGACTTAAATGTGGCTAGGGATTTTTATGTCAATGGTCTGGGATTCATCGAATCCGAATGTGATGGGGAAAATTTATATTTACGCGGTCTCGAAGAACATAATCACCATAGCCTTGTTTTACGAAAAGCCAAAAAAGCTGGAGTTGAGGCCTTGGCATTTAAGGTATGGTCGGAAAACGATTTAGAAGCATTATCATTACTCTTTGAGAAAAAGGGGGCTGACGTCCATTGGTTTGAAAAAGGCTCCCAAAGAGCAATTGGTCGTTCTTTTCGGGTTCATGACACCTCGACCGGCATCCCATTAGAGTTTTATGCTGAAATGGATAGTGTCAACCGACATTTGCAAGATTTTCACCTTTATAGAGGGGCAAAGGTTCAGCGGATTGATCATTTTAATTGTATGGTACCAAACGTTCAGGAAGCTTTTGATTTCTATATTAATGAGCTTGGTTTCCGTTGTTCAGAATACACGGAAGCTCAAAATAAAACATGGGCAGTTTGGCTTTTTCGTAAACCCACCGTTCACGATATCGCATTTATGAATGGAAAGGGCCCACGCTTACATCATGTCGGCTTTACTCTCAGTGATTCTCAAAGCGTCCTTCAAGCATGCGACCATCTAGCCTCTTTAGGGTATGCCAATGCCATTGAACGCGGCCCGGGACGGCATGGTTTGTCTAACGCATTTTTCCTCTATTTAAAAGATCCATTTGGCATTCGCATTGAATTATATACTGGAGATTATTTAACAAGTGATCCTGATTTTAAACCCATTCGCTGGGACCTCAATGATCCCCGCCGAGCCACTTATTGGGGCCAACCAGCACCAGATAGTTGGTTTGAAGAGACAACCCCTTTTCTTAATTTAAATAGTGGTGATGAGATTCCAGTCAAAGATACAGATTTGACTCAGAAAAAACCTGATTTTTCCGCTTGGAGATAAGCTATGGGTAAAACATTCAAAAAACGATTATTCCTAAAAACTTAGGGGGAATCACTTTGAAAAAGATCCTTATAGTAATGTTGGCGGTTGTGTTTTCACTATACTTATCCGCTTGTAATTCAAAGGGTTCATCTGGATCGGGTTCCGATACGATTAAAATTGGTGGTGTCTTTTCCGTTTCCGGTCCGGCTTCGTCTCTGGGCAAGCCTGAATTGGATACTGTTAAAATGTTAGTAAAAGAAGTTAATGACAACGGTGGGATCAATGGAAAGAAAATAAAATTAGTTGCTTACGACGATAAGTCGGATCAAAATGAAGCAGTCTTGGATACGAAGAAATTAATTGAGGAAGATCACGTTATCGCCATTATTGGCGGTTCGACAAGCGGCAATTCGCTTGCGATGCTCCCACTCGTAGAAAAAGGAAAAATACCGTTTTTATCAATGGCATCCAGTAACCAAATTTGGAAGGATGAAAACGGAAAGTCACGAACATGGGTTTTCAAATATCCGCAAGGTAATGATTTAGTTGTTAAAAATATGCTAGCCTTTTTTGACAATCAAAATATTAAAAAAGTAGCCTTCTTAAGTTCATCCAACTCATACGGTTCTGATGGTCTCACAGAATTCAAAAATATAGCAACGAAACAAGGGATTGAAATCATTGCACAAGAAGAATTTGAGGATGGAGTAAAAGATGCCAAGTCAATGTTGACAGGAATTAAAAAAGCCAATCCCGATGCCATTATCATATGGGCAACAACTCAAGGTGCTGCAGTCGTTACGAAAAACATTCGAGAATTAGGGATTAAAGCGCCTATTTTCCAACAACAAGGGATCGCTTCACCGGAATTTATTAAGATTGCCGGTGATGCGGCCAACGGTGTGATGTTTCCTGCGGCAAAATTGCTTGTAGCAGAACAATTACCGGATGGCAACATTCAAAAAGATACCATTCTAAAGTACCGAAATACCTTTAAAGAAAAGTACGGCTATGAAACAAGTTCCTTTGGTGGGCATGCCTGGGATGCTTTTAATATGTTAAAGATGGCTATAACAAAAGTTGGAACGGATCCGTCTAAAATCCGTGATTACATTGAGAATGATATAAAAGATTTTGTTGGCATAACCGGAATTTATAATTTCAGCAAAGACGATCATAACGGTTTAACTCCAGACAGCCTTGTGATGATCAAAATTGAAGACGGCAAATATAAACTTATGCAGCAATAAATTGTTCGGTAAATAAAATCAGATAACGGTGTCAACGGTCTGGCTACAAACTTAGGCAACAGTTTGACACCGCCCATTTTTATCGTTGAAAACGGTTTGCCTTAGAATGAGTTTCACGGAGGACGTGAAGAAATGGAATTATTTAATCAACTACTGCAACTAATGATCACCGGTATAACCGTTGGGAGCATCTATGCCCTAATTGCTATCGGATTCATCATTACCTATAACATTACTGGTGTGTTGAATTTTGCCCAAGGTGAATTTGCGATGTTCGGCGCCTTAATTTGTATTTCTTTAGTCGGAGTTGGGCTACCACTTTGGATTAGTGCGATCTTGAGTATTGTGTTGGTTACTATAATTGGTATGGGGTTTGAACGTTTGACCATTTACCCTGCACGCCATTCGTCGATTCCGACAATGATTATTATTACAATTGGCGCTTCTATCACGTTTCGAGGAATCGGTTTAATCATATGGGGGACACAACCGACTTCGCTGAAACCATTTTCCGGAGATACACCTATTCATCTATGGCATGCTGTTATCCTTCCACAAAACATCTGGGCCATTGGCCTCTCGGTTTTCTGTTTTATTGCTATGTACCTGTTTTTTAATAAAACTTATGTCGGTAAAGCAGTGACAGCTTGTGTAATTAACCGATCCGCTGCACGGCTAATGGGGATTAAGCCGGAAACTATGTCATTGGCTGCTGTTTCTGTGAGTGCAGCGCTAGGGGCACTTGCAGGTATTATCATTGCACCGATTGCCGGTGCTTCATACAGCATGGGATTGATGCTCGGTATGAAAGCTTTTGTCGCCGCTGTAATTGGGGGATTAACGAATGCTCCGGCTGCTGTTTTGGGAGCTTTTATAATCGGTATTTTAGAATCGTTTACAGCTGGACTCTGGAGTTCCGGGCTTCAAGATGCAGTCAGTTTCGCTGTTTTATTGATAGTATTGTTTTTTTTACCGAATGGCATATTTGCAAAATCCTCTGGTAATAGGGTATAGGAGGGAATAACATGAACGGAAAATTTAACCATTATCGTTCTTTATGGACAGGGTCTTCCATCACCCTCTTAGTATTGTTATTACCCATTCTTATACCATCAAATTATATTTTGAGCATTATGATAATGATAGGCTTTTATACGATTGTCTGTACAGGATTAACATTATTGATGGGTCAGGCTGGACAAATCTCCCTAGGCCATGCAGCCTTTTATGGCATTGGGGGTTATACCTCGGCTATTGTTAGTACAACGTTGGGTTGGTCGCCATGGTTAGGAATATTGATTGGGATGATTGTTTCGGCAATCATTGCATTAATTATTGGCACTCCTACTTTAAAACTTAAGGGTAACTATCTGGCACTTGCGACATTGGGATTTGGTGTTATTATCTTTGTCTTTTTTAAAGAATTAAAAGGACTAACAGGTGGATTAAATGGATTTTATGGAATCCCGTATCTTAATCTATTTGGCTACTATTTAGACAGCGACTTTGGATTCTATTATTTAATTTGGCTGGTAGCAATTTTGGGAATAGTTTTCGCCAGCAACATGATCCGCTCACGAGTAGGGCGGGCATTAAAAGCAGTACATGACAGTGAGATTGCAGCCAATACGCTTGGCATTAATGCTCAAAAGTATAAACTACAAGTTTTTGTGATAAGCGCGGTTTATGCATCGGTCTCAGGAAGTCTCTATGCTCATTACGTTACTTTTATCAATCCGGAATTATATGATGTTATGTCATCGATTACTTATTTAATTATGGTTGTGATTGGTGGTGCAGCGACAGTTTGGGGAGGGGCTGTTGGCGCAGCTATCTATGTTATATTAGGCGAATTACTTAAGGAAATTATTCCCTACTTTACGGATACCACTGGGGAATACCAGATTGTATTTTTCGGTATTCTGCTTATCCTTATATTAATTTATATGCCAAATGGTGTAGCCCCAATTTTGAGTAAGGGGTGGCAGATTGTTAGCCGCCAAAAGCACGCGGTATCCACCACGAGTTTGAAAAAAACTGAAGTGGCTGGCGGTGATGGTTCGTGACGACACAGGCTTTTTTAAAAGTCCAAAATCTTTCTAAATCCTTTGGTGGAGTGACTGCCGTACAGAATGTCTCATTTTCCATGGAAGCGAATGAAATTGTAGCACTCATTGGACCAAATGGGGCCGGTAAAACGACTGTATTTAATTTGATTTCGGGCATCATTCCTAGCAGTTCAGGACAAATTCACTTTTTAGATAAGAACATTACCAATAAAAAACCGTTCCAGATTGCACAAATGGGTATAACTAGGACATTCCAAAACCTACAAATTTTCCGTTCGATGACTGTTCTTGGAAATGTAATGACCGGGCAACACATTCATTTAAAATCAGGGATTTTTCAGTCGGGATTTCGTTTTAGCAGTGTACATCGTGAAGAGAAGGAAGCTCTTGAGAAAGCTATGGAATGGCTGAAACGACTGAATCTCGATGAATTGGCTTATATGAATGCCGCTACACTGCCCTATGGTATGCAAAGGCTAGTTGAAATAGCTCGGGCGGTAGCATCTGAGCCAAGTTTAATTTTGTTAGATGAACCAATGGCAGGTTTAAATGCGGAAGAATCACGCCAAGTGGTCGATGTTATTTTAAAAATGCGCGAAGAGGGCATTGCCTTTCTCTTTGTTGAACACGATATGGAGACCGTCATGACACTGGCTGATAAAATAATCGTTTTAGATTATGGAAAAAAGATTGCAGAAGGATCCCCTGATGACATTTCCAAGGACCCGAAGGTTATTGAAGCCTATTTGGGTGCGGAGGCAGATGAATGATGTTAATTTTAGAAGATATCCATACCTATCACGATTATCTCTATGTTTTAAAAGGGATTTCTCTTGAAGTAAAAAAGGGTGAGATTTTTGCAATCGTTGGTTCTAATGGCGCTGGTAAAAGTACCCTACTGGGGACGATTGCAGGAATTTTCCACCCCAAACAAGGAAAAATTTTTTTAAACGGAACTGAAATTACAAACACCTCTGCCGAAAAAATCGTACGAAAAGGTATCAGTTTAGTACCGGAAAGAAGACAAATCTTTGATACATTAACGGTGGAAGATAATCTACGATTAGGTGCTTATCACCGTTATCGAAAAGAAAAGAAAAAAGTTGAAGAAGATTTACAGCAAATTTACTTGCTGTTTCCAAAACTTAAGGAACTGAAAAACCGACTAGGTGGTTTATTAAGCGGCGGTGAACAGCAAATGCTAGCGATTGGACGGGCGCTGATGGCCAAACCTTCGTTAATTATGTTAGATGAGCCTTCACTAGGTCTGGCTCCGCTCATTGTTCGCCACATTATGCAAAATCTCGTAAAACTACGCGATGATTTTGAAACGACGGTGATTTTAGTGGAGCAAAATGTTAAGGCTGCATTGAAAATTGCAGATAGGGCGTGTGTTTTGGAACGCGGTAAAATTTCCATAGCAGGTACAGCTAAAGAATTGAGCGAAAATACCGCCATAAAAGAAGCCTATCTCGGTCAAAAAAAGGTGCAACCGTAGATCGAGAAAAGGAGGGGCTTGAATGGTAAATTGTATCATTAGGCTTTGCGGCCGAGCACAACCATATGAGGCAACTTTAAATATAAATGAAAATAAACTAAAGCTTCATAATGAATGGATGACGATCGATCATTTCGCACTTGATATACCGATTACAGGAACGGTTTACGGTACGTTGCTAAATTATAAAGGGGCCATTTCAAAGTTAGGAGAGGCCGTCTACGAAATTCCTTATAAAAAACCTCCCGAAGCGCCTATATTATATATGAAACCGGTTAATACGCACCTTGCTCATGGTGCACCGATTCCTTTGCCCGCAGATGTTCAGGAGTTGGAGGTTGGGGCGGCACTGGGCTTAGTGATTGGCCGAACAGCTTGCCGGGTAACGAAGGCTTCCGCCTTGGACTATATAGCAGGGTATACTATCGCAAACGATGTGTCAGTACCGCATCGAAGTTATTATCGACCTGCGATTCGAGAGAAAGCACGCGACGGTTTTTGTCCGATCGGCCCTTGGATTGTTGAAAAAGCAGCGATTAAAGATCCGAATAACATCGGTATTCGTGTTTATGTTAACGACGTTCTTTGCCAAGAAAATACAACAGCCAATCATATTCGTTCAGTTGAGGAATTATTAGCTGACGTGACCGCCTTTATGACCTTATTTCCGGGGGATGTGCTTTTAACGGGTGTTCCCGAAGGTGCTCCGTTAATTGGCGCTTATGACCGGGTGCGGATTGAGATTGACGGTGTTGGTGTACTGGAGAATCCGGTTTACCCAGAAAATAAAAGCATGGAAGGGGAAAACCAATGAAAAGAGCACGAGTGGCCTATGCAGGTGCCATTCATGATGCGGTTGAGGTTCGAGGGATGCTTCAGCTTGAAGATGGGCGGCTCGTTAACCAAAAAGATGTGGTTTGGCTCCCTCCTGTTCAGCCCCACACGATCTTTGCATTGGGACTGAACTATGCCGATCATGCAAAAGAACTTGCTTTTCAAACACCAGACGAACCCCTCGTTTTTTTAAAAGGTCCCAATACATTACTCGGGCATCGCGGTGTAACACGCCGCCCGGCAGCTTGCACTTTTATGCATTATGAATGTGAATTAGCAGTGGTTATAAAATGTTCGGCTCGTCGTGTCAAGGCAGAAAAAGCTTTACACTACATTGCAGGTTATACCGTTGCAAATGATTATGTTGTTCGCGATTATTTAGAAAATTATTACCGCCCGAATTTTAGAGCCAAAAACCGTGATGCGGCGACGCCCATTGGGCCGTGGCTTGTCGATGTTGAAGATATCGATGATCCAATGGATTTGACACTCCGCACATATGTAAATGGACAATTGATTCAAGAAGGTTCGACAAAGGATATGATTTTTAATATACCATATTTAATTGAATACTTAAGTGGTTTTATGACCTTAAACGCTGGTGATGTCATACTAACGGGAACATCGAAGGGAGCGGTGAACGTAGAGGTAGGCGATGTGGTCGTTACTGAGATTGAGAAGGTAGGAAAATTGGAAAATACGATCGTTGGTGAAGATTGAATCAAAATTATTGGAGGGAGGAGTGTTCAATTGCCCCATTTTATCGTGGAGTATACTGATAATTTGAAGATAGACGGCCGAATTCCTGAGCTACTTAAAAAGGCGAACGCCATTTTTATAGGATTTCAACATATTTTCCCGGTCGGCGGTATTCGATCAAGAGCGATAGAATTGCATGATTATTGCGTTGCCGATGGTACAGAAGATGATGCCTTTGTCCATGCTACATTAAAAATTGGGGGAGGCAGATCCGCCGAGGATAAAAAGGAGGTGTGCGACCAATTGTTTGCCATGATGAAGTCCCATTTCGCACCATTGTTTGCACAACGCTATTTGGCTTTATCCCTGGAACTTTTCGAGTTCCAAGAAGCGACATATAAATTTAATAACATCCATAAAAGATATAAAACAACCGATTCATAGACATTTAGGTAATGATCAAAAATGGATAATTAATCTGTAAAATTGAGGCGCCGAAAAAGGGGCCTTTTTGTTGTTTCCAGATCGTTTAACCATAAGATAAGAGTGCCTGAAACAGCCATTCAACCAAATCCCCCGTTTCAATACGGATAAAACCCCTGATTCGAATGTCGACGAGATCTTAACGACAAAAAGCAGCCCACTCAATAGTTTGTGCGTTAACAGAATCTATCAAGAGGCACTTAGACGCATCATCATTAGGGCAAACAAAAACATTGATAACAACTTCGTCAACATCAATGAAGGACGTTAACGCATTTTCATGAGGGTGGACAAAAACCGACTGGTTTGGACATACAATCGATGCCAAGAAAGTTTACGAATCATCATGAGGACAAACAAAAACCTGATGTAAATGCGATCCGTCGTGATGATGCTTCTTTGAGGAAATTTTGATAAAATATACAGTAATCATTTTTTGAATTTCGGATAGGAAACGAAGGGATAACTTTGAATCA